>Ga0209125_1001490_pt1 | contig 21627 bp, 4 predicted proteins | sample BarGraIncub1131A_FD_184503 | JGI IMG/M metagenome (GOLD analysis project Ga0209125, IMG submission 184503) | Arctic peat soil microbial communities from Barrow, Alaska - Barrow Graham LP Incubations 11-31A (SPAdes) (version 2) | ecosystem: Environmental > Terrestrial > Soil > Wetlands > Peat...
AAGAAGTTCCACTGGTTCCGTTCAATCCTGATGTACCATTAGTAGAACTTCCACTTGTTCCACTTGTTGATGATGTACCAGAAGTTCCAGGAATAGTAAATCCACTAGAACCAGAAGAACCACTTGTGCCTGTAGTACCACTGGTAGAACTTGTTCCACTACTACCATTTGAACCATTAATAGCACTTGTTCCCGATGTTCCATTTCCACTAGTACCACTTGTAGATGAGGTTCCTGATGTTGATGAAGTTCCACTAGTAGCAGAAGTGCCACTGGTTCCTCCTGTTCCAGAAGATCCATTAAATCCTCCAGTATGAAATGATATATCCATTTCAGTAAGAACCTGTTCAAGATTAGTGTTTGTACTAACATTGAGATGTATTAAATTAGGGCCTTCATAAAACACGCAGGTAGAACTTAATATAACAGGACATGGAGAGGGATTACAACGTATCTTCATTTTAAAAGGTATTAATACAGTATAGTTGTAGAAGTAGTTGTTGTGCTACTACTACTTGTTGTTGACGTTGAGGTACTACTTGTTGACGTAGTTGTAGGAGTTATTGCTGTAATAGCAATTTCCAGTTTTGCAAGAACTACTTCAAGTGAATCTCCAGGAGAGATATCTGTTAAAGGTAATAAAACTCCTTCATATATAATACATTTAGCATTTTCATATGTAGGACATGTTGGACAAACTTCGGCTGTACGCATGATATATAAGTTTAAAAATTATTGTTGTACTCTTGGTTGTGTTATTACTTTTATTCCCATCTCTCTTGCAAGTTCAGGGTCAATTAAAGGAAGCCATTCTCTCTCAAATTGTGATGTTACAGGCATTAGATCAAGAAAATATTTAACTGGGTAACTCTTATCTATTAACTGTTGATTATTTGTAGCATATCCATAAGTTTCTGATCCTAATGATGTCAATACTTTTTGTGCTTTAACTAATAGTCCCATTGCAGGAAGGAAATTACCTTTTGTCATAGTTACAAATGACATAGGATCATAATAGAAATCTACTTCATTAGATATTTTATTTACTATTTTAGCAAAATATTTATATTTATTCTTAGTTAATAGATCTTCGTCTTTATTAGGAGCTACTAATTTTGCACCTAACACTACAGCAATAAGTCCAAATAACATTCCTAATTCCTTCATTTCATTAGAAAGTTCCATTCTCATCATATCATAATACTCTTCAGGAGTTATTTCTAACTGATTACCAGTTTTCTTATAATACTCTTCTCTCTTTTGATCTAACATTTTATCCAAAATAGCAAGTCCTTTATCCGTTCCACGTATAATATCAAACATGTTGAAAATATTCTTCATTCCTAATTGTACTACTGTTTTGGCAAATGCCCTGGTTCTACCATACTCCCATTCTTCTATTTCTAAATTATAACGAATATCATGTCCACGAACAGAAATTTGTTTAGGAATCCAATTTCTAAACATAGCAAGAGATTTTAACATTACATCTCGTCTATATCCAGCTTTATTTTCCTGACTCATTTGACCATTTAAGTTTCTTCCCCATTCTACTATTTTTGTTCTAAATCTTGCTAATTCTTCTTCACTAACATCAGGTATAACTATTTTATCATTTTCTATTTTTGCTGTTTTTTCTAAAGAGTATTTATCTTTTAACTCTTCTACACGTTTATTAAAAGTCTTTTCCAAAGATTTTCTTTCTCCTTGAGATGTGATAAATTCTCCCTGATCATTTTTTGTATATTTTACTTTATCTAGTTTTTGTAAATATTGTCTAGCATTTATAATTCTACCATTAATAACGATTGCATTATTAATATTAGAAAGAGCATTTGTAAATTGTAAATTTCTTTCAGGTAGGTAGTTAGTTGACATCATTGCTTCCTGCATAGTCCATGTCCCTAACCATTTAATATATCCTTGTTTCCACGCAATTTTTCTTCTTGCTTCCATATAAGGATCACCATTTAAAGGAACAAGTATATCAATTAATCCTTTTTGTATAGTAGATAAATTACCAATAACCATTTTAAGATGATTCTTAAAGAACTCTGAATAGGTATACATTCCTCCATTATTTATAAAGGATTGAAAATGATTTCCAAAATAATTAGGAATTGCAATAGTTGCTTTTAATCCCACTGCTAAGGATTGTGTAAGCATATTCATACTTTCCATTCCTTTTTTTATTGATGTAGCTTTCTCATTATTTACATCACCTTCTTTTGATAGTTTGTTTGTTATAAAAGAGAGTGACTTACCTCCTATAGATGCAAGATCTTCACGTTCTCCATAGATGTTATCATCTACTATTGTTTGCATTATATCTGCATTCTTGTTAGTGGTAAGATCTGTTTGTAACTCTCCATTTATACTTATAGGTATATTAGATTCATCTGTAACTAAATGTCCTTTTGCTCTTTCTACATTTGTTAACGTAAGAAGTGTCATTTCCATACGTCTGGCAGATTCATATTCTAATAAAGCTTTAACCCATAATGTACCCACTTTAGTTAAATCACGAGATAGTTGATGTACATCTTTATCTGTACGTGTAAATAATTTTGGAATTGCTTTCTTTGGTTTACCAGTTTCAGGATCTATTTTAGAATATTGGTTCTCTTCATTTATTCTCATCTTATACAAATCCTTAAATAAATCACCTGACTCTTTTATTAAATCAGAACTTGCAGAAAGTTTTTGCAACATAGAGGCTTCAATTAATGCAAAGAATGAAGATCCTTTATAAGATAAGTAACCATTAGTCATTCCTCTTTCGTTTAATAATGTAAAGAAGTTCCATACCTCTAAAGCTTCTTTATTATTAAGGAGTTCTTTATACTCCTGAGAATAATGTTTTTCTACCAACATTGTTTTATTAAACAAATGTGCAAAATAACCAGAGTTATATCCATTAAAATTATCACTTTCTATTTCTAAAGAATTCTTTGCTTTTTCTATTTCAAATTTTCTTCTTTCAATATTATCTGTTTCTTCAGTAGAAAAACGTGTATCATTTATCTGTTCTATACGTTTTTCAATAGTGACTTTTGCTAATTTATTATATTCTTTCAGATTTAAATTATCTAATAAGAATTGTTTATTCTTTGCCTGTTTTGCTTCTGATATTTGATTCCAGAATTCTTTATCAACTTTTTTAATAAGAGAGAGGTGACCATTATCAACTTTTCCTATATAATCAAATGCTAATTTTCCTTGACTTTTTGCTAATTTTTCTAATGGTACAAGTATATCACCAAATTCATTTAATAATCTCCCCATTTCTATATTAACACTACTTCTAAAATTATCTAATAGATTTGTTGTAAGATTAATTATTCTTGAACCAAGTTTAGAAGGTTCGGTAATAGAACCAGCAAGTCCTTTTATTTCTTTTTCTGGAGATAGTATAGATTCTTTATTTTCTTCTGTTGTTACACGTTCCTTTAGAGCAAGTTGCACAACATATTCTTTCTGTAATTCAGCAATTTTATTCATCATTCTACCTGTAGCACCAGATATTGATTCCAGTCCTATTAATATCTTTTTTCCTTCATCATTAAGAGTTTCCTTAGGGTAGTTTAAAAGATATGTTTCATCAATTGTTGCAAATTTTTCAGCGCTATCTTTAAATTCTAATAATTGTTCAAGTTTTTTTGAAACATCATCCTGTGTTAAGTTTGAATAATCAATTCCTTCAAATTCTTTAAATGCTTTATTAGCATTATCCATGAATGTTTTACCAACATTATACAATTGAGAAAAATCCTGTTGCATTCTCAGTGTGCGAATTGCTTTAGAAAGTTCTCCTAATTGCATTCCCTTTAAAAACTTTTCCTCTGGAGAGAATTTCTTATTTGCTAATTTGTTGTAATATTGTTCCAGAGATTTTACAAGAATATCATTTGCTTTAATTCCTGTAGATTCTGTATCACTAGGAACTGGTAAAAGATATAATTTAGTTTCTTTTAGATTATCTAAATTTCCTATTTCTATAGAAGCAGGATATAATTTATTTTTATTGTATTCATAATTTAACTGAAAAGGAATCATTCTTGATTTTCTAAATTGAGCAGTTGTTGCACCATATTCCCTATCAATTTTATTGTATTCCCCCATTTGAGGAATCCAATCCTTTCTCTTATACCAAGGAATATCTTCTTCTCTAGTTTTATCAATACTCATAAATTTCCAATCTAAGGTATCAATTTTTATATCCATCTTACCATTAGTCTCTACAGGTTCTATAGCCTTAAAATCAATTGTAGAGGCCAACATGCCTTTCTCCTTAGTATTAATTACCTTCTTTTCAATTAAGAAACGTGTTCCAGGATTATATGAACGAATTAATTCTCTTGCAAAGGTTTTTAGATTGTTTTGTATAGAGGGATTTAATAGAGAATCTATAGTTTCATTAAGAAATTCTTCTCTGGCATATCCTTTTTCATCAATTAAATTTTTAGTAATATAGTTTTCCATGAAACTGTGTCCTGTTGTTCCCCATTCGCTTTTTTGTTCATCCTCAATTTTCTGTGTAGGAGTTCTCTCAGGCATTTTATTGCTGAGTTTGGTTTTCTCTGTAACACTCATTGCTACACGTTCTCCATTAAATGTATAATGTCTCTTATCTGTAGGAGTTGCAAGATGTAATATAAGTTGTTTATCCATTGCAATAATCTTATTATACAGATGATCAATTAAAGGATTTTCAGGATGTTCAGTTTTTGTGAAATCCATTTTTGAAACATCTCCTTCATATTTATCCCAGTAAAAATAGGCAAGAGTCTCCCCTTTAGCTTTTACTAATTCTTTCCATTCAGGAAGTGATTTTAAAGGACAAGTTGCCATAATTAACAGATTAATTTTAACATTTTACCTATATCATTGGGACTATACCCCATTTGTTCTAACATCTTACTATCTATTTGATCAAGAGTATAAGATTTACCATTCTTCAATGTATGTGTTAAATTTTCAAATCTTTCTTTAAATAATTTTTCACTACTAATATCCTGACCTTTTATATTTCTAAATGTATACCCTTTAGGAGCAAGAATCATTGTAGGTATTCCCAGTTTTATTCCTGCTTTTGCCCCAGCTTCATCAAATCCTGTTTGCCCTCCTGTTCTAATACTTTGTATTTTATTTTTCAAATTAGGAGATTCATTTATTTGTTTTATTAAGTCATAGGTAAAGGTATCAATTTGTTCTTGAGTATACTTACCTTTCATTGTATAAATTCCATTACCAGCAATATTTAAAGTAATTCCATTAGAAAATAAATCAGCAGGTTTATTTATTGAGTTTAATTGATTTACTATCATATTAACTCTTTCTGGGGTAACTTTTAAGAGATTAGCATCTACTGATATATATTTCTTATTTTGATTTAATACAGAAGATTTAGTAAGTTTTTCACCAGCACTATTAAAATCAACTGCTATTGCTATTGTAACATCTGCTGATGTATTCTTAATAGTTCTTTCTCTATATCCTGAAGATTGCTCTTCTTGAAAATTAATCTTAGAAGATTTCTGCTCCATGTTTAATAAATCATTCATTTCTTTAGGAGTAAGTTTAGAAGATTCTTTATTTTTCAGAATATCTTTCTTCTCTACATCTCCTTTTAATATATCAAGAATAGTTTTATCTTCCACTTCTGCTGTAGTTCCATCTTTCTTTTGTACTTTATCTATTCCATTTTCAAAAACAGAAGGTTGTCCTATTGTAGAATTTTCATCATAAGGATTTAGTTTGTCATATAATTCGGTGGCATGAATACCATCTCCCCAGGAATTAATAGCTTTATACAATTGTTTTTCGTATATCTTCCCTTTATATTTACTAGTGTAAATATAAGGAATAATATTTCCATATTCGTCTTCTGTATATACTCTTTTCATTAATACTCTATGAGAATATGAATAATCTCCAGCTTTTCTCAGTTTAGCAATTTGATCTGCTGTACGATTTTCTGAATAAGAATACATTATAATATCAGAATCTCCATATTGAGACTGTGTATCTCTTTCTATTAATTTAGGTAGAATTTCCTTTTTAATAGCATCTTGTAATTTACTATCTAAGAATTCCTCATTAATGTTTAATATTCTCTTTCCTTCAGTAAAACTGTTTACAAGTTTTGTAAGTGCTTTTACTACAGGGACTATTTTATTATTATTAAAATTATTTCTCTCAAATACATTCCCCCTATTAAAATTACTTAAATCTCTATTATTCAATGAAGAAATACTATCATTATATATTGTCTTGAAATCTTCATAAGGAAGTAAAGAAGTAAAAGAAATAGGACTCACTGTTAAACCAGATTGTGTCACTGCTAAATGTAGAAATCTTCTATATAATTGTTGTTCCTGGAAATTACCATTCACTAACTCATTCTTTAGTTCCTCAAATCCATTAATAATAAGATTCTGATTGTAGGATTTTCCATCTCTTCCCTGAATATAAAGATTGTCTATACTATCTTTTCTATTTCCTGATTGTAATTTAATAGAACGAAGAATCGTGTTATTATATAAAGGATGTGAAGAATCATTTAATACTTTATCTCTAAAAGCAATGATATCATCTACAGAACTTTTTTTATTATTTGTTCCTAAAAGAATTTCTTTAAGATGTTTATTAATTCCTGTATCATTCTGCATAGCCCAGTCAATTAAATTATTAACTGCTAAATGAGAAATTCTTAAAAAGTCTTTATTACCTAATTTAAAATAAGGACGAATAGTTTCAAATAATGTATTTCTTGTATTAGTCTTATCTGTAATAAGTACTTCTGAAAAAGCTTTTCTAATATTATCGAGATGTGATTTTGTATCTCCTGCAAAACTGTCATTTATTAAATCATCTACAGAAGATATGACTGTATTTCTAGCTCTTTCTAATTGCCAATATTTCTGATCTATTAATAGAGGATCGTTAAATGTTGCTGTATCATAGTTACTTCCTTGTGTTACATAGAAAGAATGTTCAGCAATTTTAGCATATTTAAGAAATTCTCTTAATATAAATTGCTGTTGAGTCTTTTGTATATTAGTCATATCTGAAGACTTCTTTCCTATTTGATTATGTTTTAACATATTAAACAAATCTCCTTCTGAAGGAATTTCTGTAATTTCAATTTCCTGTTGTTGAGGTTCATAAACACTAAGTTTATCTGCATATATTCTACTATCAAATAACCATTTTTTATCATTAGCTTCTAATTCTCTTAGAAAGTCATTAATAATAGGTTGATTCATAAAATATCCTATAGTCTTAATAGGAACACCTAGATCAATAAGTAGAAGCCATGTACTTAAAGTATTAGTTTTTATTCCCAATCGAATAATCCAATCATCTTTAGAAATATCTACAGAACCATCTATCACTGCAGAGTTAATATCAGATATAAAATTCTTTCCTTCAGCGTCTTTTAATAAAGAAAATACAGCTCTCATTTTTCCATTAACCTCTGCTCTATTATATTGCTGAAATTTAATCTGACTATCTCCTAACCATTCTTTATCCTTTTTACTTATTCCTTTTCTATCAGAATCAATGTATGTTAATATCCTTTGTCTTTGAGCATGTCCTTTTTGATTTACAGCAGCTATAGCAATAAATTGCTTACCTGTTATGAATGCTTGTCTTAACTTAGCCATGAATGACCTTTTTATAAGATTTCCTACAGATGAATAATCAGTTTTCTTTTGGCCTGTTTGCTCAATAATTTCATCGCTAAGATCCTCTAATATTTTAGCAGAGTTAATTGAAGTTAATCTATCGAAATTTAAAGGATGAGAAGTTAAATTTTGTAATGATTGTATATATTCATTCTCTAATGATTCCTTATATAATTTATCAATCATTACTTCTCTAGCTCCTTCCGTAGTAACAGCTTCCATAAAATCTTGAATGATTTCGTCATCTGTAAACATTCCTGCTTCTCCAAAGACTTTTTTAATAAAATCAAATCCTGGAGCATCTCCTTCTCTATTTGCTCTAATTTCTTTTTGTAATTGTTGAAAAAGTTTCTTTCCTAAAAATTCTCCTTTATCGAACATTTCACCAAACTTAGTTTTGGCTATTTCTCCTATTCCTAAGAAGGGAATTAGTTTTATATTTCCTTGACCATCTTTAAATACATTCTTTAGATACACTAAAAGTTTATCAACATCAAAGTCAGATCCTACTTTATTGACTATAGCAGCAGGTACTACTACTTGATCTCTTAATTCTTTAGGAAGAAAGAATCCTATTTCATAAGAATCTATTGAATTTTTATTTTCTGTAGGAATACGAAATGCTATACCTGAAAGAATCTTCTTTCCTTCGTCTGTTTTGAAATACTCTAAAAGTTGTTCATCTGAAAGAGGACTATCGAACCATCTACTTATCGCTATCTGACATACTCTTTTCCCATCTTCATTTATATAGAATTTTAAGATATCTGATGTATATACATCTTTTCCATTTACTTTTTCAATTTTAATTCTCTTTGATTCTAATAGTGTCGAAGGAGCTTGTACAGATTGTCTTCCTGATATTTTAGTCTTAATTACCTGTTTATCAGCAATAGAATAAATAATACTTCTTAATTGACTATACAAAGGAGTAGTTTCAAGAAGAGTTGTACCATTCTTAAAATCTTTAAAACTCTTAATTATATTATCATTTATACTATGTTTGAATATTTCATCTTTAAGTGTCTTTGTTAATTTATCAGCATCATTAATAATAAATCCATTATCAGAAGTAGTAATCCCTAACTTTTTTAAAAGAGTTTGATATCCTTGTTCTTGTTTTGCTTTAAGTATAGTTCTATTATACTCCATTTCTTCGAATAAAGAAGATCTTTTTATTTTATCATCATAGGATAAGTTTCTCCATTCATCAAATCTTTTATTCTTATTTGTAGGAATAAAATCAAGAGGAATACTACCTTCTATAAGATCCATAATAACTAGTGCTCTTAATTGTGATCCTTCTGTAGTCTGTGCTTTGTCTTTTGAAGGAACATCCATTTGTACACCAAATATAGAGAATGGTACTTTTACTATTCCTTGAGGAAGATTAGGATTAGCAATTTCTTTCTCATTAGTATAGGGAGTTTGATTTAATTTTTCATTCTCATATAAATTATGAGTGATTTCTGCTCCTTCTTTTCTTCCAGATAGAAATATTGCATAATCAATATTTTCTTTCTCCATTTTATTATACAATTCTAAAGCGTTCGATTCAGGATTTAATTGATGCAATATCCTAAAAGATTGTACAAATTGAGCAGTTTTATCTGTTACGATAGAATTATAAGTTCTATCAGATTCTTTATTTCCTGCAGCACTAGGTTTTCTAGGTGTATATGTATCTGCGATATCAGGATTTTCTCCATCTAATAAGTTTTGTTCTTCTTCTGTAAGAGGAATATTTTTTACTTTTTTCTCATATGCCATATCGTATTTATATTGTCTTTCATTATCATCAGACCAATTTCTTGTTCTAATTCCAAAAATTTTATTAGTTTTCAAATTAATAATTGTAGCACCATCAGTTTCTTTACATAATTCATATCCTGGAAGATCCGCCTTACTTAATACATCATTATACGTAACGGTATTAAAGAATTCTTTATTCATATCAATCCAACCAATATCTCCTTTTTCAAAACCTTCATTGTATACTTTATCTAATACCTGATTAATTTCATCAGAGTTATATAATAGTTCTTGTTTAGGACTACCGAATAATTTAGTACGTTTTAATTCAAGTACATACTGATAAGGATCACCGTAAATAAGTTTATGAAGTTCTATATTAGCAATAGCAAAGTTTAAGGTCATTCTATACATTTCTTTTTTTATTTCTTCTAAAGAAACATGTTTACCTTTTAATATTGGAATATTTTCAAGAGAATATTTATTTTCTTTATCTACATTTAGTATCCCATATTGTACTAATATAGACATCATATCATCTCTTTCTTGTTCAAAAAAAGTTTTTATAGATGAATTAATTTTATCAGAGTATTTATCATATATATCTTCTGAAGAAAGTTTAAGTTCTTTTGAAGAAAGATTAGCATCATTCATGATTTTGTTATAGGTATCTTTATCAAGAATATCTTTAAAAAATCTAAGACTATTATTAGTTCTTCCTTTAGCGACAAGTCTTCCTTCTTCTCTACTCATATTTACTTCTGAAAGAAAATATCTTTTAAATATATCATACTGTTGGCCAAAATTAATATTATCACTGGAAATAAAAGGATTTGATACATCGTGCATAGTAATAGCAGCTTCTAATGCTGCATCTCCAGGAACTAAATTAGCATATATACCATTAAGATTTAAATTTAAATCCTGAGTAATTCGTTGTTTAAATGATAACTTAGAAACCTGTGTATCTTTTCCTGTATTTCCATTAGATATACCATTAATAATAGCAGGATGCATTGTACTCTCTGTATCACTTTTCTTTTCTCCACTAGTATTAAACATTCTTCCTAAAATCTCACTTCCTTTAGTAAATGTATCTGTAAGAAGATATTTAAAGTTTCTAAACTTTTTAGTATTTAATTCACTTAAATCTGTTATGCTAGAGAGAATATTATAAAATCTACTATGCACATTAGGATTCATGTAGGTTTGTACTTTATCTCCAGATAAATTGTAATAAGTACTTTCTAATTCTGGATGTTCAAATGTTGCTTGTAGATCAGCTAATTGTTTAAGTCTTCCGTCAATATCTAGTGTTTTGGTGTTAATCAATTTTATTCCATCAACAGATTTAAAACTATCTCTAATTCCTATTACTATTTTCTTAAAATCATCTAGTGTTTTCCCTGTTAATTGATCTTTATAAGGTTTAAAATCAATACCTAATTGATTTAGAAAGTTGATATAATCATTTACATTCCCAGATAAAGTTAGATTACTAATAGTTTCAGAAGCTTTGTATGTATAATCTTTACTATTATAGTCAAAATAATTAAGTCCTTTTTTAATTTTATCTATAATAGAATTAATCATATCTCTTTTAAGTACGTCACTGGCTCCTTTAATTGCTGTACTACTTACTACAGTTTCTCCTGTAGGAAGAATGAACACTGTAATAGCATCAGGACTCTGTTTTTTATATGACTTCCAAAATTCAGATATAATTTCCAATTTTGCTTTATCAACATTATTAAAGTTTACAGAACCTTCTTGATAAGGTGTACCTATGATCCTATTATATAATACTTTATAGTTTATATTTTTAATACCATATTCCCCTAATTTTAGAAACATATCATTAGGAGTAGTAGATGTAGAAAGTTCATTTAATAATTGAATATTTACTTGATCTGCAGGAAGACACAATACACCTCCTACAGTAGATTTTTTGGTAGTACCATCAGGATTAAGAATAGGAAGTGTTGCTAATAGAAGTTTAACTGATGCATCCATTTGTTTGAAAGAATCAATCTTATTTGATTCCATGTATTCAGTTTTATCTAAATTATCTTCTGCAACATTTAGAATAGCAAGTTCATTCTCATCGAATGTTATATTCTTTTCCTTTAGATACTCAATATGGGTTCTTACAATGTTTTCCCAATCTCCTATGATATTATAATATAAATCTCTGGCATCATTAATCTTTCTTGTAGCTTCTTGTTGTGTAATTTTTCCTTCTTCTTGATTCTTAATATGTAATTGACCTATATATTGTACACGTTTAAGTAAATCTTCTTTTAACATGTTATATAAATCATTTTTAGAAATATTTTCAATATTAAATACAGACTCTCCATTTCTTATTAAAGAAGTAATAGTCATGTAATTTAAATGTTGAATAATATCATTCATTTGATTTCCAGGAATTTCTTTACTATCTCTAAATTCAGAATCATTATAAGGATCAGCATGATCTATATTAATTATTCCAGTATCGGCATAAGATAGTTTAGTTTCATAAGGGATATAATCTTTATAATATCCATTTCCTATTTTATCAAATAGTTTCTGTGTATTATTTACAGCATCTTTTCCTGTAAAGAACGTTTTAATAAAATTAACAAGATCGTGAAATATTTGTCCTATAACAGATCTATCAGGTATTTTACCATCTAGTCTATAATCTACAAACTCTTCAGCAATTTCTTCTTTAATCTGACTATCTGAAACGTATTTCTCATCTGAAGGATTAATTATAGAAGGATTAACTTCTTTATTAGTAAATCTATCTATATAAGCTCCTTTAGACTTTCTAAATTCATTAATCACTGCAGTCTTCTCTTCAGGAGTAGCGAACATCTTCCATACAGTCTCAAATACTTCATGATATCCTGTTCCTATTCCAGCATTCTCATAAATATACATAGCTCCTTTCTGAAGCATCCCCCATGCTTGTTTTCCATTGGTACGTTGAATAATATTTTTCACACGATATGTAGGAAGATTTGGAAAAGAAGTTTTCAAGAAAGTCTCAAAATCAGACCAATTTTCAGGAGAGAATCTTTTAGCTAATTTTGCTAATTCCATTCTATAAGGAATGTCATCAGGTTTATCTACTTTATTAAAGAATGGATCAGTTTTATCAATTTCTTGTTTCTTTTCTTCTATAGCAGGTTCTATTTTAGTTTTCTCAGCAGTAATTTGGTTTACTATTTCGTAGACTATTCTCTTTTCTACTGCTTGAATAGCATTTTCTCTACTACCTAAAGTAGTAGATAAATTATCAAATACTTTTTGATTTTCTGCATCTTCTTTGAAATCGATACTCATAATGTTATTACCAGCATCATCAATTTTAATTGTATTTTTATCCATCTTAAAATTAATGATTGCACCATTTTTTAATGTTACCTTGTTAACTGTATGACCATCTAATTTAAATTTATCTGAAGATTCTTGAGCAGGAACTTTTGTATTAAATGAAATAGGTTTTTCAGCTTCTTTCTTATTTTCTTTAAGAGGTGTTAGTGATTTTGTTTTATTTAAATCTTCTTCTGTAAGAGTAGAATGAATAGCATCATCGGCATCATTAGCAGTAGTAATATAAAAATCTTTCTTATTTATATCACCATCATATTTGACTGCTTTTAAAGGAGTGGTTAAAGGAACATCGTTTCTTTTTTCTTTATTATCAGCAGTTTTATTAGAGAGCAAATATGTTTGATAATTATTCCATTGAGTTGCTTTTAATGACCCATCATGATTAACTCCTATTATTTCATTATAAGATTTATTATAGTCTTCGTTATTAACTAATTTAGCATCGATATTGTGATATATTTTTTGTAAAGAATTTATAATAGATTCTTTACTTTCTACTAATCCTTGAGGAGTAAAAGTATAGTTGTCTTCTCCTATAAATAATGTAGGAGTAACAACACCTTTATCATCTGTTATATTTTTGAAATAAACATTATTAGTTTTTCCTATTATCTGATCACCCTTATTATCTTTAATTATTCCCCAATATAAAATAGATTTTAACCAATCAAATGTTGTTTTAAGTTTTGATTCATCAATTGAGTCACTTTCTAAATCTTTTGTAAGTTGAGAGAGAACATCATATATTGTAGTAGACTCTTTATTATTAAGAAGTCTACTAAATACTTTTATTAAACCTGATCCTGGAATTCTTAGTATTGTATATCCTTTAGGAACATGCATACTTACAGTTCCTTCATGTTTCTCTTCACTAAGAGTAACTACCTCTAATATTCTAGCACTAGTCATTCCTTCAGATGACATGATACCAGCATCTTCTACTGATGTTCTTGTATCATAGTTGATAATAGGTTTGCCGTTACTATTCTTTTTAATTTCACCTTTGTCATCTAATACGTAATCATATATAGGACTTCCAAACGATATATAAAAATCTTTTGGAGCTTGAAGAGTTGTATTTGGATTTTCTTTAGTACCTAAAATATCATTACGTTGTTTAATATACTGTTCTTCTAAATTCTTTCTTACTAAATCAGAAGTAGTAGATCTAAACATTGTTTCTGAATCATTTTTCTTACCACTATAGTTAGCAGTTAAATGTCCTTGATCATTAGGTTGAGGCATTACTTGATATAATGCATTATCTAAAGGATTTTCAGTTATTTCATTACCATTCTGATCAACTAGTTTACCATTAGAATTTACAATTACTCTAGCAACAATCAGATTTCTCTTATATGTATTAGTTTCTGTCTTTAAAAGATGTTCCATTAATTCTTTAAGACCAATTTGTTCTTCTGTAGCTTGAGTAATATCAATAGTTTTAAATTTTTTTCTTTCTTCTGGTTTTAATTTATTCCATAATCTTCCAAATACATCTGTTCTTTTTTGATGATCTGTATTATTAATATTAGTTTTTCCACTATTAACTACATTGAAATCATTTTTCTTATTTTCTATTTCATAAGGAGGACGACTGTGTTCAGGTACTATCTGATCAGTGAACGAATCGATTACTTTTTTAGAATTATTTACTATTTTCTTTTCCTGTACTTTTTCCTTTTTAGCTTTATTTGCAATTTCTTTAAATCTTTCATATATGGTATCTACTGCAGAAGCATTTAATTGATTCTGTTTTAATTCTTTTTCTAAATAAAGTAACTGATCTGATAATTCTTTAAGTTTTGCTTCATTAGGATTAATCTCTAGTTCTTCAGTTTCATCAATTAAATCTTCTAATGTTCTTAAATCTTCCATAAAATTAGGTTGAAGTTTTAAGAAATTAGGATTAGCTTTTAAGAAATCTGTCCACACATGTCCAAATCCTAGCATATCTGTCTTAGGATATTTTGCTTGAAATTCAGAAATAAAATCATGTAAAGCATCCATCGCTAAACCAATAGTTTTGGAAATACTATCAATAAGTTTATGTAGTCCACTTATCTGTTCAGTAGTAGTTTTATCAAGATCATTAAGTACATCTAATTCGTTTTTAAGTTCGTTTAGTAATTCTTTACCTTCTGTAGGAAGAGAATCAACATCTTCTATCATTTGACTGATATAAGCCATTGTATTTAATGTCTCTTCTTGTTGAGATTGCATATTTGCAATTTCTTTTTCAATTTGATCTTTTGCTCTGGATAATTTTATCGTAGCTTTTAAATATTCTCTTCCATGTAATTTTATCTTAAATCCTTTATATCTCTTATCTACTAAATTTTCTGATTCAATATCTTCTTTGACTAATCCAAGTCCTACATTAATATTATGAAGATCGTTATGTTTTGTCTTTAAAAAATTATTTATTTCTACATGTTTCTTATATAAATCATCATATAGATTACTAAGAATATTAAGTCTATCTCCTCTTCTATTTCTTTGATCTTGTTGAGTCTTACCAGAAGTTTCTCTATCTTTTATATTTTTTTTATCCTCTACTGTAAGTTCATTTATCTTTCCTGTTGCTTTATTCTTTGAATAGAATACTCCTTGTGTAAATCCTTCTTTAGGAGTAAGCATATCAATTCCTACTTCTTTACTTTTCTGTTTACCATTTTGTATATATGAAAAAGAAAGTTTATCTGTAGTTCTATCATAGTTAAGAGTACCAGGAATAATTCCATCAGGAAATTCTTTACTTTTATTTTTCTTTCCTAAATTCCAGAAAAATTCATTATTTGGTTGTTTGATTACATTTCTAAAATAGTAACTAGAGTTTTCACTTTTTTCAACATCTGCAACTTTTCCTAATTTATATTTTTCTAATTCTTTTTCACTAATGTCTCTAATTCCATTCTTATCTTTTATTTTGATAGTACCTTCTACATCTCCTTTACCAAGAACTGTTAATATAGGAAATCCTAATGTCCCATTATCCTTTTGAGTATTCCCTAAATAATACTCTTCTCCTATTTGTATATCTTTAGGACCTACAGAAGTATTAACAGAAATAGTTCCTTTTGTTTTACCTTCTTCTACATCAGAATTAATCTGAGCATTTTTTTGTATTTCTTCAATCTTCTGTTTAGTCTCTGTAAGTTTAGTTTTATATTTTTCCCATGTAGCATTTATGATATTTCTATCTATAGATTGTTTATATATATTTTTTGACTCCTGTAGATATGCATTAAGGAAGTTATTTTCGTTAAGAATATCATTTATTCTTTCCTCTTCAGGAGAAGTAGGAGTTTCTACTTTTTCATTACCTCCTAATTGAGTAAGTTCAATAAGATTCTTTTGAAGTTTACTATTATAAAATATCTGATCTGCAGCACTGTCATACTGTACACTTTTTATATCTTGTGTAAATTTATTTGCTACATCTATTTCAGTTTTATCTTTATAATTAATATCAAGATTTAAAAATCCTGCATGTCTTTGTTCTATAGCATTATAAGCTTTATAAAGATTTTCTACATGTTGAATATTCTCTTGTAAGATATGTTCAGGTGTAATTTCTATTCCATTTTCAACATCATTTTCTCTATCAGGATTTTTAGATTCTTGTTTAGCTTGATATCGTAATACATTAGTAAGATACTCTTTACCATTTGCATCCTGAAAGAAATCTTGGGCAAGAGCTTTTAATGAATTAAAATTCATCTGTTCTAGTGCTGTCTTATCATTATTTCCTAAAGCATTACTTCTATCTTGTAAATCTTTTAGTTGATCTATATAACTTGTTCCTAATTGAGCTAATTTAGATTGATCCCATTTTATTTTATTATTTTCATCATATGCAATATTACCAGTTTCATCTTTTTCAGTCATATTGGTCATACCATTAAACTGTCTTCTATTAACTAAAGATGTATTAATCTGATCTAAGAATGTTTTATTTGATTTATCTTGTTCTGTATATTGTCCTTTATATCCATTGTATACTCTACCAAATATACTCGTAAGAGCTCCTTGGATAGTTCCAAGAGCAATATTATTCTGTCCATTAGGATCTGAGAAGTTATTAATATACTCCTTACCTATTCCTGCAAGAGGATTATCTGTATCTTTCTGAACCTCTCCATCCTTAATGTTTCCTGCAATAGAGTTATGAAGATATCTATCAATAGCTACCTGTAAACTTTCTACTTGTCCATGTTCTACTGCTGTACCTACTACTTTACCTATTGTAGATAATAGAGAAGGTTTGACTGTTTCTGCAGATAATTTTGCTCCTGTAGATAATGCTTCTAATATTTCAGGTTCACTTCCTGTTAGTTTTTTTAATACATTCATCCCTCCTTTCATAGAAGCATATATCTGAGGAAGTTCTATTAAAGAAGAAGCTAATGTAGGTCCTAGATTATATAAGAAAGATAATTTAGCTCCGTGAGCTGCCTGATCTTTTATTTCAGTATCTGTATAATTGTTATACCCCTGATCTCTTTGTTCAGTTAGAGATTTTGTAATACCAACTTGTGTTTCTCTTCCATTTAATCCATTTTGTCCAATAACATTGAATGTAGTAAGTTCAATATTTTGAGCCATTTTAATTGCATTTCTAAAATTCATAGCAGCAGTTCCTACCATATCTACTACTCCATCTGTTGCTGCAGCTTTATATACAGCATTACCTAATACTTTTCCTAATTTAGGATAGAGATCAGGATTATCCCAAATAGTTTTTAAAGCTTTTGATGCAAATCCTGTAGCCTCTATATCTTCTCCTGCTCTAGCTATTGTACCAAATGCTCCTAATCCTTTTGCTTCTAACATTCCAGGAACTATCATTGCTGCTGTTAAAGAAGCTCTATCCAGAGCATCATCTAACCACCAACTCGATGTACCTAATTTCTGCCATATATTTCCATTAGTGTATTTATCACTTTTATATATAGGAGCAACTTCTTGTGTTTTCTCTTTCCAACTATCAGCTAGTTTATCGATGAAATTATCTGTCATAAGTGATACAGCATTTCCTTCACTAACTACTTTTCCTTCTCCTCCAGTAAGTTTGTTTCCTATATTAACTGTACCTCCTAATAAAGCAGGAGCAGCACCTAAAACAAATCCAGCATTTTGTGTTACGTATGCACCAAACTTACTTACAAAATTAAAAGCAGAGTTTGCTGCTCTGGCCGTTCCAGATTGTAATTCAGCATTTATTCCTTCATTATTTTGTCCTAAAAGATTATGACTATATCTATCAGAAACATCTTTTGGTTGATAATATGTAGGAGTGTTTGCGTAAACTTTATCATCACTTTGAGGAGTAATAAGACCACCCATTAAATCATTAATGTTATCTGACTTAGGAGGAGTAGTATTATCTCCTCCTCCTACATTATATGTCTGAGGAAAAAATTGTGCAGGATTTGATTTTAAAGAATCATCACGCTGATCTCTTGCGACATCTAAATCTGTTAATGGCATAGTAGTTATTGTTTATCGATATTTCCAATTAATAATTTCATTGCTTCATCTGGATTAGGAAGTCTTGAAAGAGTTTCTCTTAACGATTCAATTGTAGGAATTAAATCTGTTCTCTTACATTCTATAGGTTGACTTAATAATCCCTGTTTAGTTGCAGAATCTAATCCTGAAAGATTTGCTAGTTTTGATCTATCTAAAGGAATAGCTTTATATATAGAATGTGTAGTCTTATCTTGTATGTAAAGATAAGGAATGTAATTAGTATTACCAAGATCACTTGCTTGTACTTGAAATCCTAAAGTATAGTTTCCTACTGTAGTTCTTTCAAGAGCAGAATTATAAGCTTCATCAGAATGTAAATTATTAGTAGTGGAAGAGGTAGTAGAATAACCACGATTCATATCTAAAATTTTACCAATATTACTATTTTTAAATATTTCTTCTTTAGGATCTAATTGACTCTGTAGATTTAAATTTTGAACAGTTCCTGGAGATAACTTGATATCTGGAGTATTTTCATTAAAGGATGAACCTTTAAGATTGGCTACTCTTAAATACCAATCTCCTGTATCATCATCTTTTCTTATCTTAATAACATTGTTTTCTTGTGAATATGGATCTCCTTTTATTTTTTCTACAAATCCTACTGCAGTTTTGTAATCTCCTGAACTTTTATCTTTCATTATAGATTCAAGTTCTCCCTGAATAATATTATTCATATTATCTCGTACTTTCTTATCTGGACTAGTAAGAGTTAATTCAGGTGTCATTCCTTGTCTTTGTACATCTGCAAATAGTTTTTCTCTTTGTTGAACCATTTCTGGTTTTATCTGATCATGAAAAATAGCACTTATTCTATTATATGCATTAGTTGTAGAAATATTTATCGGTGATTCTCCTATATCAGTAATTGATTTAATTACATTATCTGTATTATCTCCAAATTGTGCCTGTAATTTTTGATAACTTTGTTTAGATATAGCATCATCTCCTTTAAGCATATGCTGTCCTTGTTTGTATATAACAATATCTAACATTTGTTGTTTACTAAGATTGTATGTTCTCATATCAACTAGTCCTCTTCCCGATATTAATTTTCCTAACATATTTCCTGGACCAGGAGTATGTACTGTATAGTTATCTTGTAGATGTGAGTCATTAACTATTTTAATAAACTCAGGTGTATATTGTGCTTCTATATTTTTAGCTACAGAATTCTGTTTATCTATTATTGTTCCTAAATCGTACCATTGTTTAATCTTGTCTGCATAAACTTTTGAAGCATCTCCATTTAAATGAATATTGCCTGTATCATCGATCTTACTTTTTAATTGTTGTGTTGCAGCATCTTGTAAATTTTTTCCTAATATAGTTCCTACATATTTAGGATTCATTATCATTTGCCCTGTAACATCATCTCTTTTATAAAGATCGTTATAAACTTGTCCATTATATTCTACACCAAGTCCTGATGTAATTTCTTCAAATAAAGATGTTCTCGAATCTGTATTTCTTTTTATTTTATCATAGAATGAACCAGAATTTAGTTTAACATTCTGAGCAGAATTTACTCCAGGATCTTGAGGAGTAAAATTTCCTTGTCCTATTGCTGTAACTTTTTTCTGAGCAATTTCCATCTTATTTTCTCTTTCTCCTATCTGAGAATTAATGTTTCTAATACTAGCATCATCCATTCTCTTTTTTTCCTGAAACTCTTGTCCTGATAATACTAGTCTGCTTCTATCCATATTTACTGTAAACTGAGGACTTACTTTTGTTTCACTATCATCTGTGTGCCATGCATAATTTCTTCCCGCTTCTTGTAATTTATTTTTTACGTAAGAATCTGTTTTTGCAGATTCAGGATTAGAAAGTGCAAGTCTTGAATAATCTGCAAGAGATGAATCTAAATATTTTAACTCATTATAATTATCTTGAAGGTTCTTATTTGCTTTTAATTGAGGATCTCCTGTAGCAAGTGTAGCGTATGTTCTTAAAGAAGGATTTTGTGTAAATATTTGTTCCTTCTGATAGTTAGTGGATGCTACTCTATCGGCAACTAAATGCTGAGGAGTATATCCTCTATAATTATACCATGCATCAATTTGCATCTGTCTTGCTACATCTGGTCTACTATATACCTCTCTAGCAATTGCTGTAACTTTTGATGTAGAAAGACCTTCCTGAACTTTATGTTGTATTAAATCTTGATTATATATTGGTTTACCTGTTGTTTTATCGTATCCTGTTACAACTCCTTCATCTTCTGCTAATTTATCTGCATGTGCTGCTTTTATAGCATCTGTTAAAGGTGTAGTAGTATCTACTGCATATTCATATTTACCACTAAAGGTTGTTCCTAAAGAAGGATCATTAAGATATCCTCCTACTTGATTATTAAACCATGCATCATTCGAAGGAGAAGATTTACCAGATTTTTGAGCTGCTGACATTACTTTCTGTTCATTTCTAATTCTTTGTGTAGAATATACGGCATTCTGAATATTTTCATCTTTACCAATTTGATTAACCATTCCCCCTACAGAATTAGTTAGTTGATAATTAGAGAAGTCTCCAGCAGCAACATATTTTAAATTGTTACCTAATTCTCCCATCTTAGACTGTAGATATTGTTTATCTACATCTTTCATGACATCCATGCCAGCAACATTATCTATCTGAGTTTGGATTCTCTGAATACCTTGGTCATATTTTCCCTGTTTTTCAAGACCAATTTTTGACATTTCTTCAACGATGGGAAGTTGAGAAATATATGGATCAAAACGAGTAGATTGACTATTAAAATTTGCCATTAGAATTTTATTTTAATATTAACAAAGATATGAAATTAAATAGTCTTTAATGCTCTAACGATTGATCCATTTCTAGCAATTACTTTTTTACCATTTTTACCACTATCTTTTGGTGATTTCTTTGTACCAATTCTTTGACCAGATGCGTCATAGTAATCTTCGTAACCAGGAGCTAATTCTCCACGTGCACTTTGAGGTTGTGATGGTACTCCTGTCATATTAAACTGAGCAAGAGGATTCATATTAATAGCTCTTCCGTTATTATCAAATCTATAGTTATATCTTTGTTGTTCAAGATTAGATATTCGTTGTTCCTCTTTATATCTACTTAGTTTATCTGAAATTGATTTAGAAATATTGAGAGCTTCTTCTTGTGTCTTGGCTTTAGCACTAGTTTGTCTCTCGTATTGTTTATCCATGATACCAAGATTTGTAAGTTGTGCCTGATTAAGAGTATTTCGATTTTGATTATACACTTGATTCTTTTCATTCTG
>Ga0209125_1001491_pt1 | contig 21605 bp, 26 predicted proteins | sample BarGraIncub1131A_FD_184503 | JGI IMG/M metagenome (GOLD analysis project Ga0209125, IMG submission 184503) | Arctic peat soil microbial communities from Barrow, Alaska - Barrow Graham LP Incubations 11-31A (SPAdes) (version 2) | ecosystem: Environmental > Terrestrial > Soil > Wetlands > Peat...
AAATAGCGACGGGTGTTCCGAATCCAGCCGCTCCCTCCAAAAACGCTCCGAAAGAGAACGCAATGAGAAGGGCTTGAATACGACGGTCACCGGACAAAGAGGCAATAGAACTTTTAATAATTTCGAACTGACCGGCTTCAACTGTTAAGTTATATAGGAGAACGGCGGTTACGACAATCCATGCTATAGGAAATAGTCCAGTCAGGATTCCGAGTGCACTTGCAGAAAGTGCTGTCACCAGCGGCATCTTATACACGAGCACGACATCGACAATAGTTAATAATAGTGCAGTACTTCCAGCAACATGCCCCTTCATTCGTTTGATAGCAAGGGCCCAAAATAGATAAAAGACAGGAATAGATACTGCAAGTGCTGTGAGCCCAATGCTATTGCCGAGAGCGGCATAATTCTGTGTCCATGGCATAGATAATTCCACCTTTCATTTTAGCATGAGTTAGATCGTTTCCAGCTCATTGAATGCATGCTTATTTCTGAATATCCCTTTTAAGTCCCTCTCTAGTCTCTCTTCTTTTCACCTCATTTATCAATTTACTTAGAAGAATCGGACTGACGGTTCTATTGTCAGACCACCGTCTTGTTCTATCTTATCTCTACTTTGGGAAAATTTCAATAGTTCAATTTATTGTTTTTTTAACATTATCAAACTTTTTTATAATAACGAAGAAATAGTCAAATTAATACCCCAGAAAACCCATCTTTACAACATAGCAATTGGTCGATAACCTTTATATATTCTTTGACTCCTTATACTTGTCAGGCAAATTAAATCATGACTGGGCCTTGCCTTGAATAGTTGACCTAAATAGAAATACAGCGAAAAAACCATCACAGGTTTAGTCGCTGTATTTCTATTTTCTCTTGATTTCTTTGAATCTCTATCGTGAATATTTTTGTTCTAAACTTTTAATTTCTTGCTGAAATGATTGACTTAAACGATAAAGTAATCGCTCCATGTCCAAGCGGTGAAGGGAAATATTTTCAGGGCTTAGAAATTCAATTTTGCGGAATTCTGGTTTAATTAAGAGTGGCAACAAATCGTCAAGGTTCTCGATTCGAAGTGTTAAAATTATGGGTGCATAGGCCACCTCATTAGGGTGCCTCCCATCCCCTTCCGTCACAGAATAGACATCAATACTTAAATCGACATCTTCGATCAAGATTCCTTGTAATGGAACATTGCGTAATAAGGCCACCTGTTGTTCACGCATCGCTTCTGCCATTTGTTCTTTACTCTTTCCTCCAAAGAAAAAGCGTCCACTCCGTAATTCCCCGCGATAATCTACACGAATCCGTACACGAACGTGTTCTGTAAGGAGCTCATTGCCTATTCGAATCTTCATCATTGCTCTCTCCGTTTCTCTATTTTAAACAAGTTCAAACAAGGTTCGCTTTATTTCTTTATAAAAATAAAATATTCTCCATGGGTTTGATTTTCTCCTGCATGATTTGCTTTAGTGTTTGAAATTATGGACATACTAAATCAAACAAACAGCAGAAGCTTACAATACGCTACTACTACACTGATAAAGGAGGATCACTTAAATGAGTAAAACAGCGATTGCTATTTTTAAAGGCCCTCAACAAACGAAAGAGGCAATTGAAGAGATTCAAGGAGAATCACTGGCGAATAGTAAAATATCGGTCATCGTTCGTAGTGAGTACCTCCATCAAGGAGAATTCAAAGAAGAAATTGCGAATGAACTGGCTTATTACCCCAGTGAAATTAACTTAGACAAGTTTAATGCTTGGTTAGTTCAAGCTGCTCCTTTTACTGTTCCAAATCTTGGAGAAGTGGTTGTCGCAGGACCCCTAGCAAATAAGCTCATGCATCAAGCTCAAGGTAGTGGACTTGCAGATGCGCTCCTAATCTATGGCCTTTCTGAAATTCGTGCACGACATTACGAACATGAAGTACGTACAGGGCATTGGTTGGTACTAATCCAAACAAACCACGAAAAAATTAATTCTGTCGCTAATGCCTTGCGATCCTTTGGTGGAAGAGACATTGAGAAATGGAATACAGAAATTGAACATCCGATTTACCCAATTGGTTAACTTTTTAGCCCAACTATGGAACGCAATGCCTTGATTTCTTCGATTGTCAGTGGTCTGTAAGCGCCTAAAGCGAGAGAATTTTCCAAAGCGATCGATCCAAATCTGATTCGCTCAAGTTTAACCGCAGGATATCCGATGGCTGCAAACATCCGACGGACTTGGCGATTTCGGCCTTCATGAATTGTCACCTCTAAGACTTCTAAATGATGTCCTTTGACTTTAACGTTTGTTCCCTTTGAAACACCGCTCACGCGCTCAACTTTAGCCGGAGCGGTGTTTCCATCGTCTAAAAGGACCCCCTTTTGTAAAGCTTCAAGAGCATTAATACTCACGGGCCCTTGTACCCAGACACGGTATGTTTTCTCTACCCCATATGTTGGATGCATCAAGCGATGCGCTAATTCTCCATCGTTGGTAAGCACCAGTAAACCCGAGGTTTCATAATCCAGTCTGCCCACTGGATAAACCCGGACTGGAACATCTTTCATTAAGTCGACCACAGTAGGACGGCCTTGAGGATCGCTTACGCTGGTAATCACACTGACGGGTTTATTGAGCAGATAATAATGTAGTTCTTCTGAGCGGTAGATAGAATTCCCATCCACTTGAATACGGTCTTCAATCGCCACTTTCGTCCCCAAAACAGACACTATATGACCATTCACCGTCACCCGGCCCCCTACAATGAGCTTCTCTGCATGTCGACGTGAAGCCACTCCGGCCTGTGCGAGGACTTTTTGCAAACGTTCTCCGTCCCCTTTTTCTTGAGGCTTGTACACATGTTCCACAGATCTCCAGTCTCCTCTCTATATCTGAGCTATAATGCTATTATATTTTATTGTTACCCACTCGTTGAAGATGGATTCGGTTAAATCCACCCATAGATAGTATACCATAGTGGGGATAAGCACAATCAAACTACAGCGTACAAGCTGACATAGAATACTAGAGACCGTTCATCAAAATACTTTGGTGACAATCCAAACTGAGACAATCAAACCTACGAGATCCGCTAATAATCCTAACTTAAGAGCATAACGATATTTTTTGATTCCAACCGATCCAAAGTACACGGTGAGTACAAAAAATGTTGTGTCCGTACTCCCCTGCAGTGTTGATGCTAAACGGCCGATGAAGGAATCCGGTCCATGTTGATTGATGAGCTGTGTCGCTACCCCTAAAGCCCCAGAGCCACTCAGTGGGCGCATAATAGCCAACGGTATAATCGAAGCAAAATCTGGATCTAAGCCTAAAAAAGCGAAGAGTGGCTGTAACCAATGGGACACTGTCTGGAGCGCTCCGGAATCGACGAAAACACTGATAGACACGAGCATTCCAATTAAAAAAGGGAGAATTCGAACGCCTGTTTTAAACCCGTCCTCCGCTCCAGCGACAAACGATTCATAAACAGGGACCTTCCGAAGATAAGCCAGTACTGGGATCAGTAACAGAAGTAATGGAATGGCCCAACGAGAAATCTCGGCAATAAAATTCATTTTCTCCCCCCGTGACGAAAAAGATAATCCGCAATGATCGCAACGGTCATAGCGCATCCAGTTGCGATAATGGTTGTCCCAATAATTTCCGTTGGATTGAGAGAGTTTGCTTTCAGACGTACTCCAATAATTGTCGCAGGGATTAGCGTAATGCATGAAGTATTTAAAGCAAGAAACGTAATCATGGCTGGGCTTGCCGTGTCGGGTGTCGAATTTTCTTTTTGTAGTTCTTGCATAGCCTTAAGTCCAAAAGGAGTCGCGGCATTACCCAAGCCCAATATATTGGCACTTAAATTCATAATAATAGCTCCTAATGCAGGGCTATCCGGCTTAAGAGATGGGAACAAGAGACGAACCGCTGGGCCAAATAAACGTGCAAGCCCTCTAATAAAACCAGCATCCTCTGCCAAGCGCATGATTCCTAACCACAAGCTCATGACGCCGATGAGTTCAATGGCAACCTCTACGCCAAGTTCCGCCGCTTTCAACGCCGAAGCCGTCACAGTCTCTACGTGCCCATTGACCGCTGAGACAATAATTCCAATTGCCAACATTAAAAGCCAGATGAGATTAACCATGTCCCACCCCCTTGCCTAAAAGTATGAAAAGGACATGCAAAAAAGAACGAGATTGTCTCGTTCTTTTTCCCATGCCCGTATTATTTTTGACAAAATCGCGATCCAGTTGGTTTAGTCACGGGTAATGATAATCTCTTCCGAAGTTTTCTTCTTCTTCTGAAACATCCCTACAACCTTGTCTAACAAATCTGGAACCGTATCGATTAACCGATCAACGACGGCATTACCATCAACAGGGAGAAGTCGAATGGTCCCGTTACCTACGACCAAAAATCCAACAGGCTGAACTGACACCCCAGCTCCTGCACCGCCTCCAAAGGGAAATGCGGGGGCTTGCCCTCCCGTATTGATCGCTTGTTTATGGTCCTCTGCTGGTTGTGCAAACTCACTTCCACCTGCTGCGAAACCACAAGAAACTCTTGATATTGGAATTATCACGGATCCATCAGGAGTTTCTACCGGATCTCCAACAATCGTATTAACATCGACAATCTGTTGGATACTCTCCATGGCTGTTTTCATCAATGATTCAATCGGATGATTACCCATTTACATGTCTACCCCCTTATACCACGCTTTAGTATCCTTAATATATTAAATCCTACAAAAATAATATGGCCTATTCTTAATTGGAATATGCATTGAAGGTCACATAAAAACCCTGTTTTCTTAAATTGTGGGATAACAACCAACGATGGATGGTCGACCTCGATCGTTACTTGTTGATAAAGGCTGGAAAGAGCAAAACCCAACATCGTCCAAAAAGTTCCTGCCGCAATCGCCGTATGAGCCGGATCTTTATAACCAATTTCGATTCGCCAATGAATGGCTTTACAATGGATTCCCTTGTAGAATTGCTGTTTCACCCGATTAAAATACTGCAACAATTGGGGAATATTCAGCCAAAGACGGAGCAACCAACCTCTCCGTATATAGCGAAAACGTGTTTTAGCTGTTGCCTTGCGCGTTCCGCCTTTTGTGACTGCAACCTGTTCTATTTCAACTTGTGGTCCTTTTTCCCATTCTAATTGGAGGGTTGGAATTCTATATTGAGTATGCCATAATCCATGAAAGGCACGAAAATCCAATTCAATATTATCTTCCTCGTCGATACGCTTGTACCGGAAATCCACTTCTGCCTTCAAGGTTAAGCTAATCAGAAACAGTATGATCATCGCGAGCAAGAACGCTAAAAACCTCACGTGCACCCCTCCGCACTCATATCCTCGTCCTCATGGCACTCCCTAAAAAGATATGATACCCAATTTTTAGAATATTTATCCAGAATTATTTCCTCGCATTTCATCCGAGTTACACTTATAATGAGAAAGGAAATCACGGTTTGAACTTGCCTATTTCCTAAGTGGTAAAATTTACAAGCTTCCATACCCCCTTAAATTCGATTCCTCTTACGTATTTCTAATAGAGAGGTTTTTTAATACTAGTCAGAAAGTATAACATTTTGTTATATACTTTCTGGAGGCATAAGTGCAACTAAAGCGAACGCCTTCGCTGAGGCTTGGCGCTAGCCAAGTTTTCTTTATACTGTCAGAAAGTATAAACTAACGTTTATATACTTTCTACAGCATAAGTGCAACTAAAGCGAACGCCTTCGCTGAGGCTTGGCGCTAGCCAAGTTTTCTTTATAATTTACAAAGGAGGTACCACAATTGAGAGAAATAAAGTTTAAGGTTTGGGACAAGGTTAAGGAAAAAATGTTAAAACCACAAGCCATAAGTTTTGATATCCACAGTTCAGTTCCGTTTGCAGTGAGTGTCCTTGGAGGGTCGTGGGAACAGATCGGAAAATTTCAATTGCTACAGTGGACGGGATTTTCTGATACAATCGGAATTGATGTGTATGAAGGTGATTTAGTCAAGATCTCATCTGACATTTATAAAGTCATTTGGAATGAAACACTCGCTGCTTTTGAGCTTATAGACCAAGAAAGCGCTTCAAAGCACGATATCAGTACAATTACAGGGGGTATCGTGCTAGGCAATGAGCTAGAAAAGGATACTTAGGTCAACAAAGGGACAGGGACCATGTTCTGGTGAACATGGTCCCTGTCCCTTTTACGTCTATCTGTAAAAACTTGCAATGACATTAGCAGCCGGCAAAAATAAGACCTGGCCTATTAACGTCCCCATTAACTTTGTCCCAATTAGTAAAACGACCAATGCTTTAACGTCACCATAAGGTCTCTTCCCCCTTAATGCTTGGTCAGTAATTATGGCTGATTTTGGATCGATAAATAAGGTTAGCAAGATACTGGCCATACCATTAATCATGCCTGACGACGACGCTGCTGCTATTCTAGCAGTCTCGGGAACCAACAGTGCTGAGTAGCCCGCCGCAAGAACACCAACTGTGTATATCGCCGTGACTAACGCATTCAAGACCAGTAATCTTTTCGGGATTTCACGGAATCTTAGTCTCTCCAACATAGTCTTTGAAGGTCGAGTGGCACTCTTTACAATTCTTTTCAGGTTATTGATTTGTAGTGCCTCCACGACCAGGGAGGGAACAGAACCTGTTAACTCTAATCGTCTAACGGCCACTTCAAAGATCCTTAAAAAGGTCGGTATTAAGATGATTCCTAATATTGTACCTGCTGTTGAAGCAAAAATAACCTTTCGCATGTCGCTGACTGGATATAAACCTTCAGCGATACTTAGTCCAATAATACTGCCAATTAACGGTCCCTGAAACATATTAGCCGTTCTGGCGAGAAGTACAAACATGTTGAAAAGGGAAAAGGACAATGCCACTTGACCACTTTTCACGGTATTTAATCGTACTGAGTAAGCAAGGGTATCCACTGTGTGAATGATCATCGTCAGAACCAATAGTTCAAGTAACGTTCTTTGCAACACCCACATTCCTTTCCCCGATTACATATTCAACCACCATACACCAGTACATTCTGCAAGTATGGTCATGCCCTGTTCGTTGATTTTATTCGCCAATTCGTTGCCGAAAAAGAATCTTGTTAGATCTTCGGCCTCTTTCGTTGATTGGAATTGATAGTCAGTTCGAATTGCTTTGTGTGAAAAACCGAATTGCTTCAGTAATTTGTAATATTCTGTCAAGAACTCCGGTGGATTCGGCGCCTCGTTGCCAGTACCCAAGGTCTCAAGAATAATCAGTATGCCTCCAGGCCTCACTACTCGCTTCATTTCACCCATCACAGATTCAATATTTTCCTGCCAATTCGGAAGATTTGTGCTACCTAAATAGCAGATGCTCCATCCGGCCAATACAACATCTGTAGAATGGTTTTCTATTGGTAAACTTCGATGATCAGCCACTTCAGTTCGCCAGTTGGAAAGTCCTTTTGCCGTTAACTTTGCGGATGTAACCTCCAACATCTGTGGCGATAAGTCAAAAGCAATCATTGAATTGGCTTCCGACGCTGCCAGGCAAGTTAACCGACCGGTACCTGCGCCCATATCAATAATATCTTTATCCGTGAAGGAGCAAATTTCTCTTAAGGTTCTCCCAATATTACCTTCATAGTCCTCTCTTGAAATAAGCAGCTCATACTTACTGGCCTTTGACTGATAAACTTCAGAATGGTCTGGGATCCTCAATGCCCATTCTCGTGAAAGAATTCCATACACAACATGGTCGACGTAATGGTCATAAAGCCACTCAGCTTCTCGACTGATTCCCTCTTTAACAAAACCTAACCGTTCAGGAATTGCCCTGCTTCTGGAATTCCCCTCCGCGCATCTCACTTCAACTCTATTAAGCTTTAGCACTCCAAAAGCATAGTCTACAAGCGCTTTACAGGCCTTCGTCATAATTCCGTTTCCTTGATACTTTGGTCCAAGCCAATAGCCAATACTCGTGGATTTATTAGGCCCATTCATTTCGTGGAAACCTATAACACCAGCAAAACTTCCTTTATACCAAATTCCAGCCTGAAACCCTGCATTTGAAGCAAACTGTTTTTTCGTCATTTCAATAAAAGTTTTTGTATCTTCAACATTCTTCGATCCATCAACCCAGGGAAGCCATTCCTTGAGGTATGGACGACATGAATCGGTCAATTCAGATAATTGATTTGCATGCATGGTATCTAATAGTTTTAGCACGACCTCATCATCAACCACGAATTCAAACATGTTCTCAGCCTACCTTCCTAAACCTATTTCCAAGGGGGCATGGTTATATGTTCCATTTTAATGGTTGTTCTAAGTGAATAACTTACGCTTTCCAGAATGGAAGAATCAGTTTCTTTAAAATTTGCTCCCCTAATAAATTGACTTCTTTCCAAGAGGTTGATTGATTTTAGATTGTTTATCGATTTTCGGTAATCTCTTGATTGATTTTATCAAGAAACTGTCGGGCCTCTTCATAAGTTTTAGCTTTTGCATCGTAGTATTTTAGTAGCCTTTCATCAGACTTAAGGATGAAAAATTCATCCAAGTCTTTCTTCGTAATTTGTCTTAAGTATAGACGATCAGTTTTCAGAATGGGAAACGGGGTGAAATTCATCTTATTCATGATAGACTACCTCACCTTCACTTTGGTGTTGAATGGTTAGTGGGTATCTATGAATTTTTGTAATTCATGGTGCCAGGCATCAGGCTCAAATGTTCCGATCTCTGTCGTCTCTCCAAACAGAAGGTCAATGATATAGCGTGGCTTCTTACCACCGATGTACATTGCTTTAATACAGGAAACGCAGTAAACCACGACATTATCACAAGGCATTTCGTTGGAGCGTTTCTTCATCTGTTCCTTGAGCTGCTCCACTGGCAAAACGCCGTAAAAGCTATCGCCACAACAGATCGCTTTGGTACGAGTATTTTTGGGTTCAGAGATCCTAATATTCATCCTCTCAAGGAGTTTCCGTACAGAAGAATGTACCCTTTCTTCTGTGCGTGTTGGGCAGGCATCATGTATGGACATTTCCATGCCGTGATAGTCAGGAAAAGGGAAGGTTTGGCTTTCAGCTAATATCTCCCAAAGTGATATGGTCGATATCCCTTCATAAAGCTCTCTGTATCGCTTATCGCAGCCCGCGCAGGTATTAATAACTCGCGTGCCACTTTCAAGGTTAGGTTCATGTCTGCAACAAGTTAGGTGTTCAGCAATACCCTTAGAATTCTTATTTAAAAACTGCAATACTTTTTCAGCAAGTTCTGGCTTATAGGTAACTAGCGCACAACCCGGTGCATAGACTTGTTTCATAAATAAATCCCCCTTGTTACTGTGATATAGACGTAATTGAAAACTGGTAGCCCATTGCTCCACCATTTCAAAAAATAATCGCTTGTCATCGTTCTATTTCCAGGCAACTCTGCGTTCTCATCATTTACTTTGTTAGTATCGACGAAATATAGCTCACTTTTGTCATCATCAAATCTACTAATGTCATGTAATGTTGCCAATAAGGCCCATTTCCAACCAATACAATCACCGGAACTGATCCTTGAACAAGTCTTGCCTTAAGTGAAGATAAATCTCCTTTATAAATCATGGGTTTAAGTCCTTGGGACTGAAGATATGAAATGATTCCTTTCGGCAATACGTACCCTGAAATGGGAACTTTGAAAGGTATCTTAGCATAAACCTCGCTACCTTTCGCTTCTTTACCTGAGTTTCTTAAAACAAAAGCGGTAGAATAGGCTGCGCATTGGTTTTTCCCTTGGACTTCGAAGCCAGTATAGATCGGTACATCGAACTTCGTCTGAGTAGCCAATGAAATGGAGTCGCTGTTTGGAAACGGCAATAAACAATAAATCACCCCGACCAAAGAACCTATACCTATAATCATTATTAATACAAGCCACTTTATTCTAACACGGGAAATTATTGAACCCATATGCACCTCCGGAATTGTGAATTTGCTTTATTATTCGCGGACTCCTCTATGGCTTTATTATAAACTTAGGCCAACGCGACTTATAAGGTTGACCGTATTCTGACCAGAGCCTCATTTGCATTGAGTTTTTGGGGCAGTGATCCGTTTGCCTTTGGAAGGCCGTTCACTGAAATAAACCTTTTAGCAAGGCAATACTTTATACAAAAATTACAAGCCGTACATCTCTTCCGCCAGACATATGTCCGATATAAAATCGTATTAATCCACATATTGTCCAACAGAAAGCCAATTAGCGCAAGTGGCGTTGGCCAGATGATGAATGGAAGCCCTACTCTACCTGCTGTTACAAATTCCTTGGCTGAATGCACAGTAGCACCGACCACGAACGATATGATAGCATAACCGGTATCATTGCACCCTACCAAATAATAAAAGCTAATCCGAAGGTTAACCGGTCTACCAATAATGATAATCCTAGAAGATAAGCGACCGACAATATTAGGCCTAAAGTTCTCCAATCATCTGTACTGATCTTTTTCATCATTCATCACCTCAGCGTCACTTCCCCTTATAAGACTCGCTTTCTAACGGGATATCTAATGATGGTTTTTACCACCTTACTTTCTTTAAGAGATGGTATTTCCTCATCAGCCTTTCAATCTATGTCTTTTCTATAAAACACAAGCGTCAGCTGATCATTAATCATCTTTGTTTTACCGGTCAACTTGTAACCGACTTTTTCATAGCAATGGCGGTTGAGTGACAAATCGGCTGGACAGTCAAGCTCCCAAGATTTTGCTTCAGGAAATAAGTTCTCAGCAATTACCAGTGCCTTTTGCCCAACACCTTTGCGTTGAAACTCTGCTGAAATATACATTATTCCAATGCGGTACTGCTTTGGCCCAATTTCATAAGCCCACACACACCCTGAATGTCTATCATTCACCATTATTTTAAAATAGCAGCCCTTTTCATCCTTAATCCTATACAGCATTTTATCAAGTGATTCATTCACAGGGTTTGTTGATACGTCCTTATAACGTTGAAAATGCGGTATGAAACTTTCTATCTGCATTTTCCGCATGGCTTTTGCGTCTGAAGTAGTGGCTTTAACCAGCTGTATCTTCATTTATTAATCAATCCTTTTGTCATCTACCTACTTGGCCAGTTTTGTAAATACCTGGCTGTTTGAAATTGGCCAAAGGATTTACATTCAAATCTCTTTGTAGCGCAATTATTAACAATCTAGCCGTTAACTGTTCTTCCGATCTGTAAATTCCCAAAAAACCACAAACCACGCCCCCATCCACTGCTATCAAACATCTATCTTTAATGGATTGTGTTCCTGTAGCCACCAGTTGTGATTTAATCTCTTCCGGCGAATAACCTAACCAAGCTACAAAACTCTCATCAACGCTTTGACACGATGAAATAAATTTGGTCGTCTCGTCCATTAGCTCCTCTCTAAGGCTAGAAATAATTATCTCATTCATGGTGCAACTCCTATTCATTTAACGCGAGTTTACATAGCGCACAATTAGTTGATTAAGTACCCCATGTGAATATAATCATAAAACTGACCAGAAATGAAAACGCCTCTACTGATCACTCCCTCACGCATGAATCCCAGCTTTTCATAAATATGTACCGCTCTACTGTTGTCACTTCTGACCAAAAGGTTAATTTTCCGGACAACCGTTGATACTTTTGCCCACTCGATCATTTCTTCGATCATGGCGCTTCCGATTCCTTGCCCCCAGTATTTTTTTAGCACTGAAACACCGAACTCTCCTGTATGCTCGTTCCGGGGTCTTGGACCCCCTCTAAAATTTAAACACCCAACAATCATGTTTTCCACTTCGACCACCAGCGTCACCTTGTTTTGAGCTTTAGAGCTTTCTATGATCATCTTTTCCTCTTCATCAACTGACCTTGTCAATTCACCGGGTCCAAAGGTTAAAAACTCTGAATCATAGGGAATCTTCTCCAAATATTGAATTATATCCGCTGCATCCTGACTAACTGCTTCTCGGATTAATAAAACTTGTCCGTTAGTAAGCCGAACCGTCTTCATAGAAAAGCCTCCGATTGTTATAGCATTATCTCATAGTAATCATAAACCGTACTTTCCTCAAAGCCACATGATTTATACACCAATAAGGCTTGTTCATTTTTGACTGCTACTTCAAGTATTACTGTCTGAATTTGTTCTGATAATAGTTTTGATAGAATTAAACTTAATACTTTTCTACCAAAGCCGTGACTACGATAGTCAGGTTTTATTCCAAAGCCGAATATGTACCCATCATTTCCTTCCATGAGTACACCAATCTTACCGACAAATTTGCCTTCTTGTTCTGCTACATACGTCATGTTATACCTGTTATCTATTTCGGTCTGCGCCATAGATAAACCGAAGCATAATTCATCTAATTGTTGGAGCTCAGTATAATCTTTATGTTCCGCCTTTCGGAGTATAATATCGAGATCTGGAAAACTAGGAATAGCTGATTTATCAAATTTCATTCTATACTCAGAACATGAATACTGAGCACCCGTTAAGTTTGCAAAACTTGTTCCAGCGTCTGAAGACTTTTCGGTGACTAATAGGATTTTTCCCACTCTCCGAGCGATACACTCTTGCTTGGCCGTATTGAAGAGTTCCTTAAATATCCCAGCATGCCTATAGCTTGGGTGAACCATCCCAGTCGCTTCAATTTCCTTAGGATGCGATCCGAACCCGTATAAACCAATAAAACCGATTAACTTGTTATCATCATAATATAAAAAGTCATTGGTCTCATTGACAGGACGCACCTCAAGCATATCCAAGTTAAGTTTCATCGTTAATTTTTCATGTCTGCAACATGCTTCTTCAAGATTTTTTATTTCCTGCAGTTGATCGCCTGATAGACCTTTAGCTAGTAATATTTTTGACGTTTTTTCCACCCGCTTGATTTTAAATTGGCAATACCATTAAATCGTCGTCGAAATAGATCTGATCAAGCCTTAACGCTCTTTCTGCTACACCGTAACACCTGAAGCCAATGTTTTCGTATAATCTCTTTGCCGATATGTTGTTACTGGTCACTGTTAAGAGAATTTGTTCTAAACCCTGGAGGTTATGACATCGCCTTACCAATTCGGTTAATAATAATTTCCCAGTACCTTCTCCTCGAGCCTCCGGAACCACGTACATTCCCCAAATATTCCCTTTGTGTATCAACTTTTTTCTATGTTCTCTTACGAAGCCTACCATTCCTATTAACATTCCATCTTTGAACGCACCGAGTATATAGTTTTCCTGCAAGGACCATTGTTCACGAAACCGGTTGACTATGTCCTCGATTGGTTTATGAGCTTCTTCTTGATAGGCTGCTGAAAAGGCAGAAGGCTCTTCCCTCAGGGCTCTTAACCGTATGTTACAATATTCTATAGCGTCATCTTTCGTCAACAACCGAATCTCCACAAAATGTCCTAAATACTCTTCGATCTGTTTTCTGTGATGTTTGTCGTGTGAAACGAACATGTTTTGTAAAAATGAAGAAAGTGTGAAGCTAGTGACAGGAACGTCTGTTATTAAAGCATCTTCTGGTAGCTTTTTCAGCTGGGATACTATTTGTGAACGGTTGAATATTGCTTCATCAAGCAATTGTTTTTGATTTAATGTTCTACCATACTCTACTGCTCTATTGTTAAATCCCTGGAAGTCCATGTCTTCTTCCAATGTTACAAGTTCTCGTCTAACTAGTTTAGGCATATTTTTTCCATAAAGTTCCTGTCCCAGGCCATAATGTGAGCTATGATATCAGGAACTGACCATTTCCCCTTAGCAATAGGCGCTGTCCACACCGAGCTGTCTGTGTTTCGTAATAAAATTAAAAAGGAAGTTAAGTCTTCCAGTTGCGCAATAAGAACTTGTGAGTTAGTCATAAGATTCCTCTCCTACTAATCTTAAATTTAGATTCTGGGTAGTCGTCATATGATCAATGGTGCTGAAGGCAATACCCTAGAACGGTTACTCCTTCATATACCTTAGTATTCATCATAGTCTTATACCTTCGATGCTATAAAAGATGTTAACAATTGAGAATTCACAATAAAGGGAATCATGACTAACGAATTCCACACCGGTTCAATAATACCTTCTTAAGCTGCCAACTTGTAGACTGATTATGTCTTATCCTTTGGTCAGTTAGAAGAGCTTATGAATAGAAATGGGATGTAACGAAACTTAACGTTTCGTTACATCCCATTTCTGAACTTCGCGCTTCCAAGAGCGATGACTTTAATCCCCAATGCAGAGTTCACTACTCGATAGCGATAGTACTCGCCACCTCATCGTCAGCGGCCAAACCTACTTCAATATTCGGCATATCGTTTAATGAACGCAAACCAAAATGAAGGAGGAACTGTTCCGTTGTAGCGTAAAGGATGGGCCGCCCAGGACTGTCCTTACGACCGACGTCTTTCACTAATCCCTTTTCCACTAACGTAGACAAAGCCCGATCAGATTGAACGCCTCTGACAAAGTCCACTTCTCCTCGGGTAACAGGCTGTTTATAGGCGATAATAGAAAGCACCTCAAGTGCTGCATTGGAGAGGGCCTGTGACGGTTGTTTATAAAGGGTTTCGATATAGCGGGCGACTTCGGGCTTGGTACCTAATATATATCCGCCATTGATTTCAAGTAGTTTCAAACCACAGGAATCACCTGTATATCGGTTTTGAAGCTCGTGAAGCAGTTCTTCCACCTTCAACAGATCCAATTCAAGAATCTCTGCGAGAAGTTCAGCGGTTAGCGGATTTTTGGCTACAAATAAAAGCGCTTCTAATGCCGCCATTTCCGGTTCCCGAAACAGCATTCTATCTACTCCTCTTCCGTGAATTCCCAGGCTTTCTCCGTCGGAAATATCATAATATCACTCAGTATTGTCAGTTGTTCAGCGCGGACTTTCCCCGATTGCAAAAGTTCCAGCAGCGCTAAGAAAGAGACAACCATCTCCATTCGCGATCCAATCCTCATGAGCTGGTAAAAACGCATTCCTTTGGGATGGAGTATGACCCGGCGCAAAACATCCGCAAGCATCACACCAATGGCGATTTCCTCCGGTTCAACATAGAGGATTTCTTCCCCTTTTTCGGCACGTTCGATCACCCCGCAAAAAGCTTTCCAAAGATCATCAAAGGATAATCCCTTGAGTGGATCCTCTGGCTTAACATCCACCAGTAGGCCCTCAATGTCTACTTCACGGCAGTAAGATCGTCCTGAAGAGGTTTCTAATGCTTCTAACACTTGTGCCGCCTGCTTGAACGTCCGATAAGCAAGTAAGCGTTCCACCAGCTCCTGCCGCAGGTCTTCCTCCCCTGGCTGATCTTGTTCACTCTTTGGAGGTTTCGGCAAAAGCTCCCTTGACTTAATATAAAGTAATTGGGCCGCGAGGACTAGAAATTCTGTTGTGAGTTCCATGTCCATCGGCCCCATATTTCGTATGGCTTCCACAAACTGGTCGGCTATCTGAGCAATGGGGATATCATAAATATCAACTTTTTCTTGTTGAATAAGGGTCAATAGTAAATCAAGGGGACCCTTATAGGCAGGAAGTTCAACCTGTGGAACGGCTTTCTCGTTGTCCATTTACAGGCCCATGACGCAGCGGACTTCTTTCATGGTCTCCGACGCCGTGATCCGAGCACGTTCTGTCCCTTCTTCGAGGACCTTCTCCACGCGACCTGGTTCCTCCCAATAAGCACGACGTTCCCTGAACGGGCTTAACAACTTTTCCAAGTTCTCCGCCAGGTGGCGTTTACAAGCGACACAACCCACTTTACCTCCGCGGCAGCTCTCGCCCACTTCTGCAACTTCCGGTGTGTATATCTGATGAAACTTATAAACAATGCACACTTCAGGATGACCGGGGTCATCTTTTCTGAGGCGAGCTGGATCGGTCACCATTTGTTGGACCCGCGTCTTAATCTCCTCAGGAGATGCCGTAAGGGATATGGCATTATTATAACTTTTACTCATCTTCCGCCCGTCAACGCCTGGTAAAAGAGGCACTTTCCCGACAAGATCTTTGGGTTCAGGAAATACCGTTCCGTATAGATGATTAAAACGACGGGCAATTTCCCGACATAGTTCAACATGGGGTATCTGATCTTCCCCGACGGGTACCACGCTCGCTTTATATAGCAAAATATCAGCGGCCATTAAAAGAGGGTATCCTAAGAATCCGTAAGTTCCCAAGTCTTTCCCCTGTTGACTTAATTGTTGAATTTGATCCTTGTACGTAGGAACACGTTCCAACCATGACAAAGGCGTAAACATCGACAGAAGCAGATGAAGTTCAGAGTGCTCCTTGACTGCAGATTGTATAAAGATAGCACTTTTCTTAGGATCCACTCCCACACTAAGCCAATCTAAGGCAATTTCCCGTCGTAGGCGAGGATAGTCTAGTCTGTCTTCATAACCCGTTGTCAACGCATGTAGATCCACAATGGAAAAGTAGCACTCATAGTCATTTTGGAGGGCAACCCAGTTCTGGACGACGCTCAAATGCCCAATATGCAGTGAACCCGTAGGACGCATCCCACTTAATATTCTTCCTTTCATATTAGCCTCCATTCCGCCCTCTCGGTACGGCACAAACGTTCATGAAACATCGTTTGTGCTTCTGAGGGGCTTTGAAATTTTTCATTTTTTCTACTCATACAGGAACGACATATAGTACAGTTCCACTATTCACCCTAAAAATGGTGTTAATATCAGCGTTATGATCGTTTGGTACAAGTTAGCGATACCATTGACTGCAGGGTAAAGTACGACACCTAAAACAGGGGTGAAAAGAAGAAGCATTAAAATAATCATACCGTACTGCTCTAGCATATGTAGCTGAGGAGCAAAACGGTGAGGCAATACTCCGACGAGAACGGCAAATCCATCAAGAGGCGCAATTGGCAAGAGATTAAAAATCCCTAAGCCTAGATTCATGAGTACCGTCGCTTCAAACACACGCGAGATATAAAGGCTATACGTTGATCCTTGAACCCAATGCATAGTCAAAAACCATAGAAACATCACGACGAAGGCCATCAACAAATTCATGATGGGTCCAGCTAGAGCCACCATCATTTGTCCTCTTCTTCTATCGCCTTTGTAGTATTGTGGGTTGGTCATGACAGGCTTAGCCCAACCGAATCGAAATAAGAGGGCCATGAGCGTTCCAAAAACGTCCAAATGAGCGATAGGATTCAACGTTAAACGCCCTTGACTCCGTGGAGTCGGGTCTCCTAAACGATCAGCAACCCAAGCATGGGCAAATTCGTGAAAAGCAAACCCAATTAATAAGGCTGGAATATTCGCGATGATGGTCGGTAAATCAAAACCAAACAAGTCCCGTCCTCCTTCTATCGACGCAGGTTATTAACCCACTGTCGAACGATTCCTTTTTCTTCTTCTGAGGTACATATGCGTCCTTCTAGCCAAGCCGTACGCACTCGATCAAGAATTTCTCCAATTTCTGGTCCTTCTTTAACGCCCATCTGCAGAAGTGACTTTCCATCAACAGACATGTTGATGCTTTGACCGGCCTGGAGACACTCCGTAATTCGCTGATTGAATCGATCATCGAGGGCTAAAACCATCACGACTGCCTTTGGGGCTTTATACAGCAATTGGTCCAGCTCACTCAGACTCAATGGCTCCTTTAAACTCTCGCGTAACCGTATAAAGTTCATGGTGTCATCCCGAAGGGATTTACTAAGGCACACTCTACTGAGCAGTTTTTCAATCATTAGCGAATTCATTTTAGAAATAGAACTTAACCAGCGCCTATTCAAAGACCTATCAGTACTGTCGACTACCTCTAAGTTAAAGTTCCAATTGTAATTTTCACCAAACCACGCCTTAAATAAGCCACTACTGACTAATGCTTTACCCATGGCCAGAAAGTTTATTTCTTTGAGAACGAGTAAGATTTCCTCTGTAAAACGTTCAATGCTCAGCTTTGAAAGGACGCCTGACTCAATTGCAGTATGTAAAGCCTCATGAGTTTCTTTGTCTAAATCGAAGTGATAACGTTCTGAAAAACGGATAGCCCTTACCATCCGAGTAGGGTCATCAATAAAGCTAATATTGTGTAAGAAACGAATTTCGCCTTGTTGTAAATCCCGCATCCCGCCATAATAATCGACGAGTTCCCCGAAATGCTCAGCATTCAAACAAATTGCCATGGAATTAATGGTAAAGTCGCGTCGAAACAAATCATCGCGCAGGCAGGATTCCTCTACTTGCGGAAGTGCTCCCGGAAAAGAATAATATTCCCACCGCGTACTTGCGACGTCAACATGACTCCCATCGGGAAAAACGATCTGGGCTGTCCCAAACTGGACGTGTTGGGTCAGTTTCCCGTCCGGCATGCGTTTTAACAAGGCTTCTGCAAATTGTCCCCCGCTACCTTCTACAACAAAATCCAGATCTTGCGTGGGGAAAAATAGGAGCAAGTCCCTGACAAACCCTCCTACAAGATAAACGGAATAGCCTTCTTCCTCTGCCGTATCGCGCACTGCTTCAAGGAGCTTCCGTATCTCTTTTGGCAGGCGTTCTATTAAATCCAAAATATCCTGACGGATTGCGACACTACGCTCCCGAACAAGTTGGGTTTCCATAGGAACCGAGCCACCATGTACGAGCCGCAAAACATCTGACCGGGAAACGATTCCAACGACATTGCCTTCTTCCACCACCGGCAGACGTCCAATATCATGCTGGACCATCAGACGCTGGACTTCTTCCCAGGGCGCGTTCACATCAACTGTCGTGACCTTTGTGGTCATAAAGCCCTTCACTGGTGCGTGTGTTAAACCGTGTTTAATCGCCTTATCAACATCGCGTCGGGAAATAATCCCCACTAAACGTTTGTCCTCCGTGACTGGTACGCCAGTATGCCCATAACGCAATAAAATTTGTTCAACCTCACCAAGCAAGGTGTCCGGGGACACAGTCTTCACCGGATAACTCATCATATCCCGCACAAGATGAGGGCGGACCGCGAGACTCTGAAGGCCTAAACGAATTTTTATTAAAATCTCAGAGATTTCAACATCTTTTATCGTGGCAGAAGCCGCCCTAGGATGGCCCGCCCCACCAAATAGCTGTACCACTCCATCGACAGATAAGCCTCTACCTCTTGAACGACCTACGACGTAAACGCGATTCTCCATTTTGACCACTAAAAACCAAGTATCAACGCTTTCGAGTTCCCCTATTTGATGAGCCAATAAAGCAAGTCCACCAACGTACTCTTCTGTCTCAGCGTACGAAAGATAGACCGGCAAACCATCAAAAAATTCGATCTTACCTTGTTCAATTAATTGTTGCAATAGTACGGTTTGTTCATCAGCGAGCGGTCGTCGTAAATACTCGGCAACAACGCCTAAATTCGCGCCTTGTCCTAATAAATAAGCCACAGCCTGAACATCACGAACTGTGGTACTTTCAAACAATAAGCTTCCAGTATCGGCATAGATTCCGATGGCAATCAACGTTGCTTCAAAACTACTTAAAGGTAACCCAAGTGCTTCCAATTTCTCAACAAGTATGGTTGCACACGCTCCAACTGTTTCGATCACCATACCCGGTTTGAGTTCACCACCATAAGGATGGTGGTCATAAATTTTCACCTGAACCCCAGGCAACTTTGCAACTTTTTCTCCTAGAATGCCCGCTCGCCGCAGTTCATGAGTATCTACAAGGATAATTCGACTTACTTCGTCCATGTTAATATCCTGAGCTTTGCGAAACCGCAGTTGGTCCCTAGATAACGCCAAAAAGTCTTGGACATAGACATCCGGTTTCCCGTCCATGACCAACACACTATCCGGGTAAATTTTTTGGGCTGCCACCATCGACGCTAACGCATCAAAATCGAGTTGGCGATGAGCCAAAATGATATCCATAACTGCATCCTCAAATTCTTTATCATCAGGATTTTTCTAAATTATACCATCACAAACCCGTTTACGGCAACTTCAAGGGGATCATTTCTAATATATTTCTAACAGCGAACGATAAAATGCCTTGCGCTTCTGAGTGCTAAAAAAAACGGGGCGCATTGCGCGCTCCCCTAACTTTCCTTGATATAATAATTGGACTCGATTATTGAAGGTTAACCTTGGAACGTTCTAATTGAACGGAGCCAGCGGCCATGGAAATATCTAAATCGATTTTTGTTTTCGCATCAGCGTACTGAGGACTTACCCAACTTTTATTATCTTGCAGTAATCCTGAGCCCATAAAGTTGGTACTTGTGGCTACTCCATTCAGGCGAATGGTGACACCTACATTTTCGGGTATAACCAACGTTATTTTGGAAGCGCCACTATCAATTTTCCCGTGGGTGGCAATCCCCATGTCTCCAAATTCTAGTCTAAAATCACTTGCACCTGTACTAATTTTAAGATTATCCACCAAAAGTTGGCTTAAATCCATCGTGCCGTTGATCGCACCTGCCGACATATCTAGGTTATAGTGTACCTTCTTTGATAAGTTAAGCTCTAAATCGCTGCCATTATTATCACCCGAGGTCTTCCCAAATGAAGCTGACGACAGGTCAACAGTTAGAGTGTCTCCCGATTGTTGCGTCGTTAAACCTGATTTATCAGGTCCACCAACGTTACTTTGTTTTCTGCCTTGATAATTTCCCGTCATGAGTTCATTTGAATCAAGAGCCCCGACATTTACCTTCGCGCCACCCAAGTTGAGGTTGACCCGGGCTTTCTTCACATCCGAGGGCAAGGGTACATTGATGAGCTTTGTTTCTGTGGTTTTATTAAAATAGTTATTCATTGGACCTGGTAATGGCTTATCTCCCACAACCAGGGAGTAGGCAACCATGCTCAACAGAAATACCAGTAAAACAGCACTGAACGGGATTCTTCGGCTAAACAACAACCCGATCCCTGCCAAGATGAGGATTAAAGGCCATAAGTCAACGACATGAACCCAAAAAAACCAAGATAAAATATCATAGTTAAGGAGAAAAAAGATAATCCCAATCGTAATCAGAAGTAGTCCACGGCTAATAGAGTTAAATACTCTCCTCATTTTCGTCCCCCCCGATAAATAATCCCGAGGCCTATTAAGATCAGAAGAACAGGCCACATTTTACTCATATCAAACCAATATGGGAGAAAACGTTCCAGTAGGAAAAGCACCCCTAAAGTCACTAATATTCCACCGGCTATCTTTGAGCGGTTCTCATGACTTTCGGATCTCTCCTGCTTCTCGTGCTTTTCCAGTAACGGAATGCCCACCTCACCGACATCACGAGTCTGAACTCGTTCACCAGGGTTCACTGGAATGATGATCCAAGCGATAAAGTAGGCCAAGAAGCCTACGCCCCCCGCGAATGTAGCAACTAACACAATGAGTCGCACCAAGGTTACATCGATACTGAAATAATCAGCAAGTCCTCCACAAACCCCGCCGATCATCTTTTCTCGTTCTGACCGGTATAATTTTTCAGTCATGTTCATTGCCTCACTTCTTGTTGAATTTTCGTCTACACTTCTATTACGATTATGAGGGTTCAAATGTTTCAGGTTAGTATAAAGAAAACT
>Ga0209125_1001494_pt1 | contig 21584 bp, 20 predicted proteins | sample BarGraIncub1131A_FD_184503 | JGI IMG/M metagenome (GOLD analysis project Ga0209125, IMG submission 184503) | Arctic peat soil microbial communities from Barrow, Alaska - Barrow Graham LP Incubations 11-31A (SPAdes) (version 2) | ecosystem: Environmental > Terrestrial > Soil > Wetlands > Peat...
ACTATTCTTTTATGCAAGGAGATACCTACTTTTATAGAATCTAAAAAGAAGATTGAATTAAATGAGGTAGTATTAAATGAACTTAATATTGATAAGTACTATCACAAATTTTTATTTATAGCAAATACAACGATAAATTATAGAGATGTAAAACTCATTTACAACAATAAAATAATTGTGCCTAGTTTTTTGCATAATATATATATGCAAAGTAATGATGAAGTGCCAGAAAAAGAAAAAGCTATAGAGAAATCATATAAAGATGAACATAGAACATATAAAGAAGATAATTTAACTGAAAATGAAAATACTTCATTAGACGAAGTGAAAAATAATAGTCTTTTGGATGAACTAAGAGGAGGATTGTTAAAAACAAAAACCACTGAAGAAAGGAAACGGGATATTCCTAAAGTTAAATTTAATGATATTGGGGGAATTAATAATATACTTCAGGAAATAAGAGAAAGTATAGAATTGCCATTAAAAATTCCGCAACTCTTCAAACATTTAGGGATAAAACCACATAGGGGTATATTACTCTACGGAGAACCGGGATGCGGAAAAACTTTGATAGCAAAGGCAATAGCAAATGAAACTAATGCTCACTTTATAGCTGTTAATGCATCTGAATTATATTCAATGTGGACGGGTAATTCAGAATCAAATTTAAGACAAATATTCGAAGAAGCTAAAGAACGGCAACCAAGCGTTATTTATTTCGATGAAATAGATTCTATTGGTAGAAAAAGAACTGGTGAAGAAACTGGACGGCATGATGCAAGATTTTTAACGCAATTATTAACACTACTTGATGGTATGCAGGATTATGGTGATGTTTGTGTTGTAGGTTCAACGAATAGAATAGATATTTTGGATGAAGCTCTTTTAAGACCTGGAAGATTTGATTTGAAAATAGAAATTAATAAACCAGATCAAAAAGGATGTTTAGATATTCTCAATAAAGTTACGAAGGATATGCCTTTATGTAAAAAATTTAATAAAGAAAGTTTCTCATATAAATTAGTAGGGTTAACTGGAGCAGATATATCATTTATTGCGATGGAATCTGGCTACAACTGTATAAGAAGGAATATTGATGTGAACAAATCACTTAGAGAAAACATTAGTATCAGTTCAAATATAAGTTATGATAAGTACACTATTAATAAAGAAGATTTTAATAAATCACTAAATAAAATAGTGAATGGTATCTAAATGAAAATTTTCTAATGACACAGGTGTGTTATCTGGAAATATACAAAATAATAAAAACCACTAAATTAAAAAAATCGAATATCAATTTAGTGGTTTTTATTGAACTTAGATTTATTTATTAGCTATGGTCTTGCAAATACTATGTTACTCCACTAGTTACAATATACTCTTGTATTTCCTTTAACTGCCGATTAGTAGCCTAACAAACAGCACAACTGAAGTTCTACTTATAAACATTTGGACTTGTACCAGCTATAGCAACAATTTAACTGCACATTATTAGCAACAACCTACCCAAATAATCTAATAATCTTATATTTAATTATGACGATTTTTTTTGAAATGCGACGTAAAAACACCCCCAAATTCAAACTTGAATAATGCGGTATTTAGGAATATTATTTGTTTTTTCAGTAGTTACGTAAAAAAAAATATTGTAGAACGATTATAAAAACATCTGTCAACCACTAGGCAATTAAAAGAAGAACTAGTATTAAAATACCAATACTTATTACAAATTTATCTAATAATATGTTAAGTCATAGGAACCTCTATATAATGAATAATTATTCCATTGCTGTCTCTAAATTTAATTTCATGATTTAGTTTGGTGCTTAAAGACTCATTAACTAAATGAAAAAAACAATTCTATATTCTTCTTGAGAAAATAAGGGGTGTTTAAAAAACAAACCATATAATGGCAAAACTAATGAAAGCTTACATAATCAATGTACTTTTGCTAGAAATATTTAATAATTTTTGTTGATTTACAATGAATATTAACCCTAATTTTGAGAGGTAAGTTTTGAGTGGCTTTGTATTTCGAAAGAGTAGTTCTTACAACTTTAATTCATATAGCTTTTCGTGGTTGAGTTGCAAGATTCGTAGTGTGGTAGATAGCCTATTCTAGGCAAGCATATATTTCGTAGTTGTATATCAATGTTTACTCAATGTTACCTTGTAGCACTACAGTTTCATTAAAATCTATGGTTATCTCATCATTAGTTATATTAAGGATATCTCCCACTTTAACCATATTAGGTATCTTGGATCTTTCAATATCAAACATTTGCATATCTTCCTTTTCGCATACCGCAAACTTACTTTAGAATCTATCAATAGTAACTTTCACTTAATTACCTCCATCACATACATTGCAATGATCGTTATGTTAAGAACTCAGTACTTCCCCACTTTATTTCAGATTCTACTACTGCCAATTATCTCGTAATGTTTACAAATTTAAGATTTAATTAAACTATAGAAATTTAAGTATTGATTCCTTCTATATAAAAAGTATCCTTACTTAATCCCTCTCCGCTCTCCCAACATACTGTACCGAAATCAATATGGATTTTTCTAAATTCTTCAATATTTTTTAATTCTTTAAAAACCTCATATTTTAAATATGGTTTCATATCAAATGTTCTTACTTCACCGTTTTCAAACGTAATAATTAAAACGTAATTTTCATGTGTTATTGCACTAGAAACATTCGGAGATATTTCATTCATATCTTTCAGCTCCTCTTTATATAATTGAATTTTAGATTGTATCTTTTCTATTTTATTACCACTAACAGCATAGTTTCACCTATCCCATAATTCCTTTTGTATTATATTATAAGTGAAAAACAAAAGATTTCCTTAGTATTTTGCTAGATTTAAAGTATAAAACACTATACAAAAGTCACTACCTAACTAAACTTAAATTATCAAGCACTACACTTCACATGAAGTATCTTATTTGTACCATTTTATTGCATAAAATAAATATTTAATTTATAAATCTAACGGTTATATCAGTGGTTTAGTAATAAACATTACTATTACTGCAGTAACTATTTCAGCTATTATCACCATATTAAAGAACGCGCTACAATTTGGTAAAAGTGATGATTTATAATAACTCTAAATTTCGGAATAATTAATAACTATTATTTCTGCATTATTCTTTTTTTCATTTTTAATTATTATTTCAATATTTAATGCTACATTGTTTACAAATATTAGCTGGCACCTCTTTAATTATAATTCTATGTCCACCAATGTCTACAATATGGATAACATTCCCTTTGTCTAAATTAGATCCACATAAAATGCAATTCATCCTTAATACCCCCTCATTTTATGGTTCTTCCTCTTTATATAAATAACGTGTAGAAGTAGCACATGTTTTCTTCCAAACATACAATTATAAAACTTTAAGTAGCTATAAATTTAACCTTTGTAAACATTAAGAATCTACTTTTTAATCTTTAAGTAGATTCTTGAAATTTTGTACCTTGACTAAATTCCTCGGGTAAAAAATTAGCTACATAATATAATTTTTCTTCATAATTTTTAAATATTTTATGTTCATTTTTACAATAGCTCTCAATTTTTATTGCCGCTTTTAATAAATCTACTTTATCATTTTCATTTACAGTTATTATTTCATTGTTTTGAATAGAATAATCTTTAGGTAACCAAAAGTACCATTTGGTAGTGATTTCTTCTCCTTCAGCCTCAAGTCTTGCATACTGGTCTTCTGTTAGTTCAAAGAAATCTTCTACTTTAGGCTCAAATCCCATTTTAAAAATAAATGTTATTTTAGGTGCTATATTAAAAAGTAAATAATGTAAATCAAACATTTTCCATCACCTTTCATTTTATAAATATATAACCAGATATATATTACTAATTTTTCAAAAAATACTATCTTAAAGACATGATTATTTATAAGGGAATATATTAATTCTAATATTTTATCTATATGTACATCTATATTTCTAAATTTATTATTTTCATTTAGATAACTCCTTCAATGCAAGCTCATTATTTTTTATAAATTCATCAACTAATTTCTTTTGCTCTTTATTATTTTTAATGATTATATTTTGCAAAATTTACAACCTCTAATAACATATCTTCGTTCATATCTTTAGATAATTTCATTAATCTTTGCCCATAACATTAAAACTAATTCATTTGACTCAATGGGTTTGATTTTGAGTTGCAAAACTCAATAATCTTCACTGGTCGAAAACCTAAATTTCTATATAATTCACAAAAATTAATAGGAGTTAAAAGAGAATAATTAATATCTCTTGAATTAACTTTCTCGTCAGTTATCGGGCATTCTACATTAACTATAAAATCATCAGTGTATTAAGCTAAAGTTTTTAGTTTATTCAAACGTTTTATCCATAGTTTCGCTGTCTACTACCCATTTTATAAAATCTGGGTCTTTAAGAATATTTTTAAGAAAGCTATCAACTATTTCGCTTTCAGTAAAACCAGTGTAATTAGCATAGTTTTTAACTATGGATTTAGTATTTTCAGATATTTTCCAATAAGGAACAACTTTAAATATAATTTTGGGCTTAATAAATTCTATATTATTCATGAAATAGCCTCCCAATGTAATATAATTACAAATATTAGCACTATAAATAGCATTTCCAATGATTTATAAAATATTATTTTAAGATACTATTTAGTACGTTATTTATATGCTATAAGTGATGTTATTTTAATTATTGCAACTAAAAATCAAACCTGTTGGATTTAAATGGTATCTTTATTTTTTGTACTAAAATTGTTTTATTAACATCCGTTATCTTAGTATCCTCGTCTAAATTTCTTATTCATTTTTATTTTTAAAAAACTAGATAAATATTTGTTCAAAAATAGAAATACATTCAGAATACTTATCCATGCTATTAATTGATTGTATACGCTCACACTAAATGCTTAAACATTATAAATGATATTACATAAATAAGAAATTTTTCTATAAATCACTACAACTACACAAGCAACTAATATAGTCAAAGTGCTTTAAAATATATTTAACAAACCTTACATATAATTATACAAAACCAATCGCAATAATTAGATACCTAGTCAAGTCGGAAATGAGGTGAGACAGAGTGGCTTAAAAATAGGAATTACATAAAGTCAATTCTTTCTAATCTCATGAATTAAATAATCTATGAATGTGGGTAATATTTAACGTTTGCCTAGATAATATCATCCACATAATTTGCTAATCATCAGGGACATTAACATAATGTTACCTAGGCAGTTACTTTTTTGATTTGTCTCTTTTGTAGTTATTAATCAAGTCTTTAAGTTCAATCACTGGTATAATTTTTTGGGGTCCATACTTGAGTACCCATTCCTTGTTTTCTTTAGTTAATCCTAGTGTCGTTCCATCCTTCAACATTTGTTATTTTTGTTTATAATCTATACCTTAACTCTTATCAAGTACCAATGATTAATTTCGCAGTAATAATAAATACAACTTAAAATATGTGTTAAAATATACTTCATATATTATATATTAACATCATATCTCAATATACACATCTATACTGAATTTGGTATTCCTTGTAACCCCATAGTATTCCCTATCTGCAATTATTTCTGTATGCGTCCATTTGTATCTACTATTAGACCCACTAATTTTTTCTTTTTAATTCTTATTAATGTTATTTACCATATCCAAAGTGAAAATTCATTTTTTAAATCGGATTCTTTAAACATCTCCTTCCTTAAACTAATCTAAAGAAATAATATAATACTTATAGTATTCTGATGAATCATTTAAATTCATATTGATGTCAAACAAAGTTTATGCTCACTATGTTTTAATGGTACAACAAATGGAAATTTCATAATATTAAGTGGTAAAATATGCGAATGAGATTAATACTCTCGATTGATGAACCAAGTTAAGTTCAATATTATGGTATATTATTTATAATACAGACTTAGATTGACGCTTGTCTAAATATTCCGAAATTTACATGTTTATATATTCACATAAAACTTTGATTAATTATAATGATAATTGAACTTGTAAAAATTAAAGGAGCTAAAATATGTTGAACCAGATATTGAATTATGGTATTCCTATTACAATTTTAGTCTTCCTGGGAAATTAATAAAGATTATTTTCAGGTATAAGGGAAAAGATTATAAATATTAATAGGGCAAGGATGAGTATATTTTCATACTTCGGCTTAACAAATAAATATAATATTTGCTCGTTTTTTTATGTTTTAAATTACATTTCTTTATATACTAAAAATGATTTAATATGTTTAGACAGATATTAAATAAATAATAGATATTAGATAAAAAATGCCTCCTACACCTGTTCACAAACATTGATATAGGTTTGGTTTCATAATCTTTACTTATTTTTACGCTGGATATCTTTGTTGGACATCATCGAAGAATGTTTTTCTTTTAACTTATTTATTAAATTAATGTGAGATAATATTATTATAGTAAAGATTGCTAATGAAACTTTTATTACTGACACTATTGTTAATATTATTTTCATAAAATTAAACACCTCTTATTCATTTTAAACAATTGCACATATTTTCTATTAATAGCCGTTGATTTAATCATTGACCAAATTCCAAGTATTATATCAATAAATCCACTAGGTTTTTGTGATACATCCAAGGTGTCCTGATTTTTCATTGATAAAAGTGTTTTATACCCTATCAGACTATTTATACTTTTCTGGTGGATACTTCATTATTATAAAATCGAATACACTAAATGCTACTGTTAGAGAAATCAAACTTCTTACTCCCATTTTTAATATAATTTAAGTTGTATAACTACATTTGCTATAATATATAAATCATTTATTTAATTATACTAATCCTACCGTAAATTGGATACGTTAAATCAAAACAATCCTCTATTATTTTAAAAGGCACAAATAAAAATACTCAAACACGTAGAACTTTAAAACATTAGGCACAACTATTATCTATTGATAATGTAAATAAATATAAAACAATTAAAAAGCTATTGACAATGCTGAGCTTACGGCATACTATAAAAATATAAGAATGATATTAATTGAGAATTACAATTTAATATTCTTGTTAGGTGAGGTTACTGTATAAGACACACGCTACTGCCCAGAAATGTCGAGAGACGCCAACGGGTCAGCAGGTATTACCGGATTAAGGTTTTACTTAATGTAGCTGAGTATCATACTCTAAGCTGTACAGTGCTAAAACTCAACGAGAGGAGATGAGCTGTTTTTTTGCGCGTTAATTTATTACGTACTTTAATCTCTTCACTTCGTTGTGGAGAGATTTTTTATTTTGATTATAGGAGTGTGATTATTTAATGGACGGTGGCCCCAAGCAAACAAAAAAATTAATATATTAGAAGGGATGTCACTCTATTAAAATAAGTTATAGGTGGTAGTGCATCCCTTTCTAAAAGGAGGATGTACTATGAAAAACAATTTTTATCTAAGCAGAATTTTAGAAAATAAAGTATATACACCAGATATGAAAGTTATTGGAAGACTAAGAGATCTTGGTATTATTAATGAATTAAAAAGCCCTCATGTCACTACCGCAAAAGTAAAAACTAATAGTGGAATTAAAGACTATAACTTTAAAAATTTTTCAATTACAAAGCAAAAGGGACAATATGTTTTAGTTTGTAACAAAATTGAAGAATCTACTTCCACCAATACATTGTTTTTAAGAAAGCATATTTTAGATCAACAGATTATAGATGTTAATGGGAGAAAAGTAGTTCGTGTAAATGATATTTCATTATCTTATTTAGAGAAAGGAGCTTATGTAGTTGCGGTAGATATTGGCATAGATGGTCTTCTAAGAAGAATTGGAATCGCTAAATCACTTAAGAGGTTAGGCCTTAAGATTCCTGCTAAGCTGATGCTATGGAATGATGTGGAGACCGTTGTAACTTCTAATGAAAATATAGTTTTATCAAAAACATATGATTCACTATCGATTCTTCACCCATCAGACCTCGCTGATATTATTGAAGACTTTGATGCTAAAACGGGACTTACTATTTTTTCCTCACTAGACAACGCTAAAGCCGCAGATGTTTTAGAACAAATGGAAGAAGATGCACAAGTTAGTTTCATTGAAAGTCTATCTACAGATAAAGCTGTAGAGGTCTTAGAAGAAATGCCTGCGGATGAAGCTGCAGATATTCTTGATGGTATGAATGAAGAAAAAGTAGAAGAGCTACTAAATAGCATGGAAAAAGAAGCCTCTGATGAAATTAGAGAATTATTAGAATATGGTCCTAAAGTAGTTGGAAGTCTTATGAGCACAGATCTTGTATCTTTTAAAAACAATGAAACTATAAATGAGGCAATTAAAACTTTAAGGAAATTAAAACCTGAAGAAGATGAATTATTTAGACTTTATGTAGTAGATAAAAATAATAAATTAATAGGGGCCCTTTCACTAAGGGACCTAATTATTTCTGATCCAACTAGCAAAATAGGTGATATTATGAACAAAAAATTCAAATCAATGTTTGATACAGATAGTATTAATGATTTGATAAAAAATGTTTCAAAATATAATCTTGTAGCTATTCCTGTTACGGATCATGAAATGAAGTTACTCGGCAATGTTATAATAAATGATATTATTTATGAACTGCTTAAAAACAAAAGAAAGATTAGTTAGGAGGTATATTATGAGTGAAAAAACGAAGTCAAATAAAAAGCCTTGGATTGTAGGCTTCATGGTGTTTCTATCAGTGCTGGGTCCTGGCTTAATAACTGGAAGCGTAGATAATGATGCCGGTGGAATTTCAGCTTACTCTGTAGCCGGAGCTCATTATGGATATCTTTTACTTTGGACATTAATTCCATGTTTCATTGCATTACTTGTAGTACAAGAAATGAACGCAAGAATGGGTATCGTAACCCAAAAGGGTTTAGCGGATTTAATAAGGGAAAACTTTGGTGTAAAGATCACCTTCTTTATATTTCTAGGACTATTAGTAGCAGATATAGGTAATACTGCCACTGAATTTGCGGGTATTGCCGGAAGTTTGCAGGTATTTAATCTTTCAAAATATATAACGGTGCCAATCGCAGTAATTTTAGTATGGCTCCTTGTTGTAAAAGGAACCTATAAATCCGTTGAAAAAATATTCTTAGTGTTTAGTGTATTTTTACTTTCCTATGTATTTTCAGCGCTTCTTGCTCATCCAGATTGGCATCAAATTGGAAATTCATTAATTAATCCTATACCATCATTTAATGGTGCTCATGGAGAAGGTATAGATGCTGCTTGGATTAGTACTGTAATTGGTTTAATCGGTACTACTATTGCTCCTTGGATGCAATTTTATATGCAGTCCTCCGTAATAGAAAAAGGTATTAAAATATCTGAATATAAGTATGAACTTATGGATGTTATCCTTGGATGCACGGTAACAGTGGTAGTAGCTTTCTTTATTATTGTAGCTTGCGCCGCAACTTTAAATAAACAGGGTATTACTATAAATGAGGCCAAGGATGCTGCAGTGGCATTAAAGCCCTTAGCTGGAAATTTGGCATCAGCCATCTTTGCTTTTGGTCTCTTGGTTGCTTCAATATTCTCTGCAACCATTCTTCCACTTGCAACTGCATTTTACATATGTGAAGCATTCGGTTTTGAAGCTGGTGTAGATAAAACAATGAAGGACGCTCCTGAATTTTACGGACTATTTACAGCAATAATAATTATAGGTGCCACAATTATTCTTATTCCAGGAGCACCATTACTTCAAATTTCTCTTGGATCTCAAGTAATTAATGGAATGCTTTTACCAGTGGTTCTAATCTGTATGATGCTAATGGTAAACAAAAGAGATCTTATGGGTGAATATATAAACAATAAATTCAAAAACTGGGTTGGTTGGACTACTATAGTTATTTTAATAGCACTAACTATGGTGTTGTTATTCCAGTCTCTAATTCAAATATTAGGTTTTTAAGTAAACCGCGACCGCAAGCTGTTAAGAAATAAATCAGCATGATGACCAATGTCTTTATGCTGATTTATTAATTGTTATTACTATTCTATCTTTTCAAAATCCAATTTACAAACTCTACATAAATGGCATACTCAATCTTCAGATATATCCTCAAATTTAGCACCTGGATTAATTTCTTCATTGTGATCAGTTTGTTTCAAATTTTAGCATATAAAACATCTTAATTATAATAATGCTTAAGTAATTAAGGCTTAAAATAGCGTGCTGTGGTATGGTAAAAGCAATGATTAACTACTAAAACTTGAAATTTAGACGACTTCTTTCTAATTTTTATTAGTTAATTGGCTAATAGGTATGTACAAATTTTAAGATAAATCTAAAACTGATTGTCACCTTTATATACAAGTAATTTCATAATCTCTAAATATCCTTCTTGTGTTGCCCAATGAATTTAATAGGTGTTTCTGGCTCTAGATGAATCATTACATAGGACTCTCCAGTGAAAATATTTTTTATTTCCTCTTCAATATTATCGGCGAGTCTATGGGCATCAACTAGTGAGGCGTTTTCGGAAACATGGATTTGCACATTAATTTCTCGTGTGTGGCCACTTTTTCTAGTTCTTAAGCTATGATACCTAGTGATTTCTAAATGGGAGTCAAGTATGCTTAGTATCTTTAAAATATCATCATCCGAAAGCTTAGAATCTACTAAATCATTCAAAGATTTTTTGATTAAATCTATAGAAGTCTTAGCTATTAGTAATGCAACAAGTATAGCAGTAATTGGATCGATAATTGGTATTCTTGTTATTTTCAATAGTATAAGCCCAATAACTACTCCGATGGAGGTATATACATCTGTTAGAAGATGCATAGCATCAGCCTCTAGAGCAATAGAATCTGTTTTCTTGGCTGTTTTTAATAGTATCATTGAGATAAAAAAGTTAACTACAGCTGCTAGCGACATAACAAATATACCTGCACCTACATTTTCCACTGTTCCGCCTTCAAACATTCTTTTTATGGCTTGATAGATTATGAGTGCGGCAGCAAGTAAAATCAATAAAGCCTCAATGAAACCAGATACATTTTCATACTTACCATGTCCAAAGGGATGACCATCATCCTTATCTTTGGAAGCTATCTTAATGGAGAAAAAAGCAATAATGCTTGCCAAAAGATCTATAGAAGAATGGATTGCTTCAGATATAACACTAACTGAACCCATTAATATTCCAACTATAACTTTAAAAAAGATTAACGCAGTATTAGAAAATATAGATAAGAGCGCGGCCTTTTGTTTGTTCATTTTTATTCATTCCTTTCATTTTTTTCAATTGATAATAAACAATATTTTCATTATAGATCAAATAGTGTTTATTTTAAACAATTCAAATGTGAATTTTTATTTAGGTCAACTTATTTTGTATAGTTTATATAAACAACGCGGAACTATCGTCTTCCACAATGGAACCTTTCCTAAGCTCTTCATTTAGTTTTATCTTTTTTGCATTATATTATATAAAATAATGCAAAAAAGAATAATTACTCAACTAAATTTAACTGAATGCTTAACAACCCATATAAATCAACGCTTTAACTGAAATCGTACGTTCAGATACTTGCTCATAATATGTTATGCTACATTTAAATTGAAATTTTTAAGGAATGGTAAATATCCTCAGTGTAAATGTAACACAATCTACATCATCCAAAGATATCTTTAGTAATAGGTTTTAATTAAGTTTTATAATAGCGTGCTGTCGGATCATAAAAGCAATGATCACCTACACTGACTTGAAAGGAACCACTACCATTAAACGGAAATTCATTTGGACAGCCTGGTAAATAAGGATTAAAATACCATAAGGATTCACCTGTTGTATATAACCTATTGCCAGCTATAGCCCAATCAGCAATATCGTAATGTATCTGATCTGGTGAATTCGCATAAATGGTTTGTGGATTAGCCATGCCACCAAGTTCAGTAGCCACACAATCAAATTCTCCTGGTTGAAGTATGACTTTTCTTAAATCACCTTGACCAGTCCTAAGATACTCACCAGAGGCTACGTTTACTCTGTTCATAATTACAGAAGCAACAGCTTTCATTCCGTTTTCTCCTTCTCCACCAGCTTCACACTTTAATATTCTAGCTAATAACTCTCTAGCACTGTAAGCCATTAATATTCATCTCCTTAAATCACTTTACATTATTAGTATATTCATGCTATAAAAAATTGCACTTAAAATTTAATATGAGGTAGGAACAACTCTCAAAAAAATTACTCCTGGGATTTTAAAGACTTTAGATAACTATAATATAAAGGTAATTTTTTATAGTTGGTAGTATGGCAATAAGATATCTTGATTTAGTCAAGAAAAAAGCAGTGTATTTCTACCATTCTTTTGTATTTATATTATTTCATAGAAAAAAAGGCATTCAAAATAACATATTATCTTGAATACCTTTTTTATTTTAGATAAAATAAAATTAGATAAAGACATATTTAACCAACTTTATAGGTATAAATAAAAGAGGTGATTTACTATTTTTTTAATAAATTAAGTAAATAGACATTACCCAAATTTGGGGGAGCTAGTTTTTAAATGCAAAGGTAATCGGAAACCCTTCTTATGCCTTTGCATTTTTTAAAGATTTATCTTCAATACTTATTATTCTGTCTTTCCAAGCATTACTATTTTAGTTCCACTTTTCATAGTTTCTACAAAAGCATAACTTATTCATACTCCATTCTTATACTTAAACTGCATAGCTTATTGACCATACAATTAAATCATGATAATAATTCATATGAAGCGAATATTATTTTTTTAATTTCTGGTTTCCAGTTATTTTACTCGTAGCATCCATTTTGAATGTAGATTTAGCTTCATCCGTTGTAAAATATACATTTCCTTCAACTTTAGCATCTATTAATTGAAAGTTCTTTGACGAAACATAAAGGTCCCCTTTAAAGGTTCCATGTTCTATACAAGTTTCAGGACTATTAACAGTTAATTTTGGTACAGTCAAAGTAAATCTATTAATTATTTTCTTATCTATATCTTGACTATATAGATTTATTTTACGTTCTATAATATCTTTACCACTAGCATCCTTTTTACCATTTTTATATTCACCATCGACCACAAGATTTTTATCAATAGTTAAATTTTTTGTTATAGCAATAAGCCATGTGCCCTTACTACTTATAGCCTCTTCAAAAGTAGCTGTGGTACTTACTATTGATACTGTGTTTCCTACATTTGGAGTTGCTTTGCGTGATGATATTAATTCTTGTTTTCCAGTCACTTTACTTTTAGCATCCATTTTAAATGTAGATTCAGCTTCATTAGTAGTAAAATATACATTCCCCTCAACTATAGTATCTATTAACTGAAAGTTTTTTGATGTAACATAAAGGTCACCTTTAAAAATTCCATGTTCTATACTAGTTTGAGGACTGTTAATTGTTAATTTTGGAATAGCCAAAGTAAATCTAGCATTTATTTTCTTAGCCTTGTCTTGACTATATAGCGCAATTTTACGTTCTACAATATTTTTATCACTTTTATATTCACCATCGACTGCAAGATTTTTATCTATAGATAGATTCTTTGTTAATGCAATAATCCATGTACCTTTACTACTTATAGCTTTTTCAAAATCAGATGCAGAACTTACCATTGGAATAGTTACTAACTCTTGCTTTCCAGTCACTTTACTTTTAGCATCCATTTTAAATGTTGATTCAGCTTCATTCGTAGTAAAATATACATTCCCCTCAACTATAGTATCTATTAACTGAAAGTTTTTTGATGTAACATAAAGGTCACCTTTAAAAATTCCATGTTCTATACTAGTTTGAGGACTGTTAATTGTTAATTTTGGAATAGCCAAAGTGAATCTAGCAGTTATTTTCTTAGCCTTATCTTGACTATATAGAGCAATCTTACGTTCTACAATATTTTTTTCATTTTTATACTCACCATCTACTACAAGATTCTTATCTATAGATAGATTTCTTGTTAATGAAATAAGCCATGTACCCTTGTTACTTATAGACTTTTCAAAGGCAGTTGCAGTGTTTACTGCTGGAACCGTTTTTACAGCATTTGGTACTGTGTTTACTATATTGGGTGTTGGTTTTGGCGTTATTGCAGGTTGTTTAGCACATCCCACAGATAATACAGTTAATATAGCGGTTGTAAATAATAATTTTTTGGACTTCATTAGTATCCTCCTTGTTAAAACATTTTTTCGCTTTGAATTATTTTAAAATCTATCTTACATGTTTAAGACGTGAATTTAGTATCCCACATTTATAAAATTTCTTGCAAAAACATAGAAGAGTTATTTTTAATATAATAGGGTATAAAGTAAATGTTAGGTAATAAATTATACAAACAGTAATATTATTGCAAAAATCATTTCGAGAATATGTACCATATTTACTACAAAAATACAATTCTAAAATAACCCTCTTTTATTCCAGTAAATTTAGGAATAAAGAAAAGAGCCAATTAGGATTTCTAAGTTAAAGTTATACTCAAAATCAAATAAAAGTTATATCTATCTTTCGTAAAAACCATACTCACCGTATGAAATTCAAATGATTTAGTGTAATTATCTATTTGACATTCTAAATATGCGATTCTATATGTAAGAAACAAAGGCTTTGGTTTCAACTAAAGCCTTTGTTCCTTATTTTAATAAAATATACCATATAAAAAATGAAATATTATTTTAACATATGAATTATTTACTTTTAATAGGAAAATAATTCTCGGGTGTTTTATCATTAATGATTTTAAATTCATACCCATTATATTTATAAAATTTTATTACTCCAGGTAGTGCCACACAAGTATTTTTATGCATATAGTCACAATGCATAAGCAATATAATAGGATGCTTAGTAACTGTTGTTTTTGTAGCTTGACTATAGAGCTTAGCAACAGGAGTTTTACAATTGATTCCATCAGACATAGCAGCATCCCAATCGTATACTTTAAAATTATAGCTATGGAGTTGTATTAAATAGGACTTAGTTAAATGCTTACTACTTCCAGAGGGAAATCTTATTATTGTTGGCTTAATTCCTATAATAGAATTAATTTCATTCTGTGATTTCAACATTTCAGAGATAAAACCTTTTCTATTACAATATATTTTCTTATATGCGTGAGTATAAGTATGCAGCCCTATACTATGCCCTTCAGTGTGTATTCTTTTAACTATAGCTTCATAACCTTTAAGTTGATTTCCGATAAGAAAAAAAGTAGCATTTACATCATTTTCTTTAAGTATATTTAAAACTTTATCTGTCATAACACTAGGTCCATCATCAAAGGTTAAGTATATTACCTTTTCATCGTTTTTGATTATAGAATTAGAATAGCCTAATACCACTTGACTTCTTAAGAAACAGAACATAAATAATAAGCTTATAAACATGATTAATCTTTTTTTTACCATATCTTCGCCTTCTTAAATTTTGTTAAGATTAAATACATAAACTTAAACTTAATCTATATTATTATCTAAAATAACCTATATAATGAGTGGTATTTAATACAATCTCTTGAGGAGATTGCATTTCTATTTGATATCATTTTATTTAGTTACATTACATGATTTATGAACAATTTTCCTTGATTTCAAATCAATTCATCATTTATTTTTGCAAGAAATTTTATTAATGTGGAATACTAAGTCGATTTCTATTTATTTTTAATTCAAAAGATTTGGAGGTGTATAAATTCATGAAACAACATATTCCCAAAATTCGTACTTCTATTATTATTGTATATTTCGTTTTATTAATAGGGTTGTTTTGCTATAAATCTTGCGATTTTTTTGCCAATAAAGATAGGGCTATTTCTACAATGGTTTCTGTAAATTCTGATAAAACTGAAATTACAAAAGTACTCGAAAACATTTATAAAGATCGTTGCTCCATGTTTATTACTAAGGACATTACTAATCTCCCTAATTATTACGATACTTCTCAAAAGCTTGGAAAATGGAGCTTGGAGCATGAGGTAAAAAGACTTAGTTATTTTAATGATTGGTCAAGTCAAAGAGATATGAATTTTATAAAAGTCGAATCTACCCCCAAGGTTAGAAAAATAACTAGTACAATAAAGAGGTCTTCGTTTATTGTTGGACGAATATTACAAATTTGAATATACTTATAAAAATGATATAACACCTATAAGCAATATTTTTGGAGTAGGATTAACACACTCTATGGAACTAATAAAAAAAGGATATAAATGGATATTTTATTCTGATTGGTATTTAGATTGCTTTGAAGATGCACTAAAATCTTATTCAGGAGAAATTAAGGACCCCAAGCTTAATGCTGATAAAAAACCTAGCTACAAGCTCCAAAATTGTCCTAAAATACCATCTGAGCTTAAGATTGTTATCAAAGGTCAATATGACAAAATAAATGCTGTTAAATATGCTGATAAGTACTGTGGAATACCGTGGGCAAGCGGAAATCCAACAAAATACAATAAAAGATACACAAATTATACAGGCATTGGTGGAAATTGTACTAATTATGTATCTCAATCAATTGGAGATAAAAAAGGCGGCGGTCTACGATTTGATGGAGCTTGGCACTGTACTTACAAAAAATATGATGGTGCTGACGGAAGCTCAGCATGGGTTAATGCAGATGCATTTAAAAATTATTTAACTTATAGTGGCCGAGGGAAAATAGTAGGAAAAGGAACATTTAAGGAATTAATTTCTCCCATTCCTGGTTATCCAAGTGGAGCGATACAAAAATTGGATATACGCGATCTTATATGTTATGCCAAAGGTAATGATATAGATCATTTTGCCATAGTTACTGGTTTTGATTCTCATGGATATCCTCTTGTTAATACGCATACTATTGATAGGTATCATGTTCCCTGGGATTTATGATGGGGAGATAAAATATTAAATTCTATTTAATACATGTAAAATAAATAAAAAAGCTTCTAAATTCCAAGGATAGCAAAATTAGAAGTTTTTCTATCCTTAAAATTAAGAAACTAGAACAAGAAATATCCACAATGTGAATGTAATTCAATTGACATTGGGTCACATTCGTCCCAATATTTAATAAATATTTACCGATCTACGTCCAATACCACATAAAACAATTTATATCATCTATAGACAATTTGAAATAAATCCATGAAACATTGTTCCAAATCCATAAATAAGTATAATTATTTTTTAGTAATATGGGTACTGACCAAAATTCTGTACCATTATTCAACCAAAAATACGTATATTTATTCATACAGTTATTAATAGTTGACGAGCTAAAAATATTTGTACCAGGTATTTTTGTATTACCAATAGCCTTTGCTTTATATATTGACGGAATAAAATTAGGAATTTTCCAATATAATGGTCCTTTAATTGAAGGTGTACTAACCTTTGGTAGACAATCACATCTATACATTACTATTCTCCATACAAAGTATTATAGATTAGTATATGTATGTAAGTTTAGAAAATTACATTCATAATGCATTTAACTAGCTTTACAAAAATATAACTAACCTAGCTATTACGCTAGGTTAGAAGGAGTACTATAGTATCCAATACTAAATACTTAAAAAACATGATATACGATATTATATTCATAACATCTTTAAAAGGTTGCAATTGTATTGTGTTACGACGTGGAAATTGAGGGTTCACGTCATTTGTGTTTTCCCATCCATATTATATTAAAGGGTTAAATAAGTTATAAAGTGAACCCTTTATCTTTATTTTATATCGGAAGACTTAATATTAGACCTAATTGTATAATTGATTAGATTATTAGTTTGTTTATCATAATGTGGGCTTACAGACAATATATCCCAAATATTTTCTTTAAGTACTCCCGTTTTTAGTCTATAAAGATGTGGTATAACGACTTTACTATCTTGTGGTAACTGTTGCAGAATTGCTATAAGATCTGAAACAATCATTTATATCTCCCCCTCTTATTTACTTTGTGAGATTATTTCAAGAAGATCAGTTTTAAGCTACCCTCAAGTATTTAAGATAACTTTTTATTTTTTATTATATTAGTTAATCAATTCAATAACACCAAATATTATTAGCAATATACCTGAAAATAAAGGTGCATATTTTCCAAAGATTTCACCTAATACATGATTACCTATAGCTTCACCGAATATAATTGTAAGAACACTTAATATAAATGTAGATATGACTGTAATTTGAATATTAACTCCCGTTATACTTGCAGCTAATCCGGTTCCTAAATTGTTGAAGGTTAATTCGAATGCTATAATTAAAGCTTCTTTTATATTTATATCACCAGAGTTATCCAAATCTAATTTTTCAGCATATTCAATCATATCAGTAATGTTTTTTAAAGCAAGTTCCTTTGAATTAGTGTTATTTGAAAATTTTACTATGCTTTGAATTGCAAAATATACTCCCAAGATAAAAATGTTCCTGTAGACGTTATAAATGCTATTATAAGATTTGATATTATCCCTATCCTTACCTTGTTTATTCCGTACGCTATTCCTATAACCATGTTATCTAGATTAGATGATAAACTAAATGTTAATGCCGATATAAATAATGCCAAATAGTTGCTCCCTCTTCATCGCTCACATTTCAACATATGAATTATAAGCTTATAAAGTGATTATCTAAAGTGGAAACACTTTTTATTTCAATTTTTTTAATAACTATATATGGAATGATTTTTTTAATGTTTCAGAAAATATAGTTTGTATTTCTAAGCAAATAGTAGGGGCTGTCTCAAAATGGTTAAAAAATTATTTGAAGAGGCAGCCTTTTTTCCTTATTGATTTTAATAAAGTTCCACATCTATCATTTTTCCTTTAATTAAAAATCTTCTAAACCCATGATGTGTGAATACAATAGTGAATATTTTGAAGATGAAGGAGAATATCGTCCCGGAACTGGAGTAGACCCTACGCCTGTTCACCATGGGCCTATGTTATGGCATGGACATGGAGGATATTACAGGAATAAATACTATAACGATATTAATTATTTTTATTATATTAGGTCGTGTTATCATCTTTACTCTCCGTATGATCCCTACTTTGATTATTATAATAATACCTATTAAGAAAGGTCGGTTAAGATGGATAAAGACTAGGAAAATTAATAAGTGAGTATTATTGAAAATTTAAGAAACAGAAACTTTAAAACATACTTTTAATTTTCAATTACATTAAATTCAGATTTGTATTGAATAAAAAACAGTAGTTAATTCTACTGTTTTTTATATATTTTCACTATATCTAAATATAACGAATATAACACAAATTGAGGTACATTCAAAAAAACACAGTAAATCACTAATAAGTTTACATTTCCTTAAATTATTTTAAAAGAGCGTAGACTTATTATCTTGAATTGTTTCATATAGATGATATATATATATTCTATTTTTCTAATATATATAAATATGACTTGTTGTAAAATGAAGTTGAACCAATAAAAAAATCCATAGTGGATTAATTCTGTGTTATGCTTTAATCGACAAAACTAAAACACACAGGAGGATAATCACTATGGAATACCCAAATAATAACACAGAATCACGAAAAAACAAACACTTGAATTTGGAAGAACGCATTATGATTGAAATTCGTCTTAAAGATGGCTTTTCACCATATAAGGTAGCTAAAGAACTTAAACGTCCAATAAACACTGTTCTCTATGAAATCCATCGTGGTACTACAACTCAGATTAAACAAGGTAAACAAATTGAAATGTACCTTGCAGATACAGGGGAAGCCCTTTACAAAGGGCATCGTCTAAATTCTTGTCGTACCTTTAAGCGCTTAGAATGTTGTGAATTTATAAACTATGTAGTGGATAAGATTAAAAATTCATCATGGTCACCTGATGCTTGTGTGGGTAATTCACTTGAAACTAGACTATTTAAACGCTCTGAAATAGTCTGTACTAAAACATTGTACAACTATATTGATCTTGGTTTGCTTAGCATTAAAGATGTTGATTTACCAATAAAACTACGTAGGAATACTAAGCCATCAACAGTTATAAAACATAAGAAGAACCTTGGTAAAAGCATTGAATAACGCACAGATACTATAAATAGTCGCGAAGAATTTGGTCATTGGGAAATTGATACTGTAATTGGAGAAAAAGCAGGTAATGACTGTGTACTTCTAACTATTGTAGAACGTAAGACTAGGAATGCTATTGTACACTCAATTGCAAGCAAAACAGCTAGTGAAGTTATGAACGAGCTTAAACACATCAGCAACTTGTATGGTAATCAGTTTAGCCAAGTATTCAAAACAATAACTGGTGATAATGGTTCTGAATTTGCTGATTTATCCACACTTGAAGATGATAGTGATACAAAGGTATACTTTACTCATCCATACTCTTCCTTTGAAAAAGGAACTAACGAACGTCACAATGGACTAATTCGTCGCTTCATTCCTAAAGGAAACCGTATGTCAGATTATAGTGTCTCTGATATCTCAATCATCGAGGAATGGATGAATACTCTTCCTAGACGTATACTCCAATACAAAACCCCTGAAGATCTATTCGAAGCACAATTAGATATAATTTATGCAGCATAAGTAATTTCAACGATTTAAGTATAAATACAAATTTGGTTCAACTTGTTATTGCAATTGGTCCTTCAGTTTTAATATTTAATTATCCCTTTTCTACCCTAAATCCTAAAAATAAATTTATTATTTGTTAAGTGCTTAAATGTTTTTCTGGAATTTTCAGTTTTAATAATTGGTAATTGATCTAATAATAGATAATCGGGATTAGAAATTTTATTTTTAAATACCTTAGTGCTATCAAAAGGGCCTACCCATACCCGATGTAATGAAAGAATTCCATTTTGTCTAGAGGACCAGCCATCTTTAGTAGTAAACGCCATTTTGTAACCAGTTTGTTTCAAAGAAGCAATTGCACTTTTATTGTATCCACCATAGGGATATGCAAAGAATGTTATTTGCTTATTTAATAGTTTTTCAAGATACTTTTTAGATTGAATTACCGTCTTTAATTGTTTATCTTTAGAAATCAATGCTAAATTATCATGATTTACGGTATGACTTTCTATATCCACACCATTTTTATCCATTTCTAAAAGTTGTTTAGATTTTAGAAATTTACGATATTTATCAACATTGCCAGTAATAACAAAAATTGTTGCTCTAAAATTATATTTTTTTAGAACAGGAAACATATCAGTATAATTATTCTCATAACCATCATCAAAAGTAAGTACTACAGATTTTTTAGGTATCAGAATATTATTCATAAGGTATCCATATAAATTTGTAAGTGATATAGTATAGTATCCATTGTCCTTTAAATATTTCATTTGTTCATTAAATTTTTTAAGTGGAATACAAATGGGATTACCCTTTTGATATGTAATTGAATGATACTCCAAGACTGGAATGCTCTCACCGTAGGGCTTAATAACTGTAGTCTTGTTAAAATTGGGTATTGAAGAAGTATCAACTGGTTTAGTTACAGCAGATGTTTTTTTTATTGCAGTAG
>Ga0209125_1001496_pt1 | contig 21553 bp, 19 predicted proteins | sample BarGraIncub1131A_FD_184503 | JGI IMG/M metagenome (GOLD analysis project Ga0209125, IMG submission 184503) | Arctic peat soil microbial communities from Barrow, Alaska - Barrow Graham LP Incubations 11-31A (SPAdes) (version 2) | ecosystem: Environmental > Terrestrial > Soil > Wetlands > Peat...
TGTTACATTTATTCTCTCACAGTGGAGGAAAATATAAAAGCCTAACGGCTTAAAAGTTAGGCGGTTCAATGATTGCTGAATTGTGCAATCGACTATAAAATTATATTTTTAAGGAGGCAAAATAATGTTAGATACAAATGTCAAAAATGTAAGTGCAGAAGAGGCTCATAAACTTATAGATAAAAACAAAGAAATGATTATTTGGGATGTACGAACAAAAGAAGAATACGATAAAGGCCACATTCCAGGAGCTAAACTTGTCCCAGTTGAAGTTATTCCTAGTAAGCTTTCTCAGATTGATAAATATAAAAATAGGCCAATACTTGTCTATTGTCAATCTGGTGCAAGGAGTCCAATAGCTGTAGTTGCTTTGGAAAACAATTCATTTGAAAATATTTATCATCTTAGTAGTGGAATATCTTCTTGGAAATACAATGTAGTCAAATAACTATTTTGTAATTTTTTTTGTAAATAGGTAACCTTACATTGAAAGGAAGTGTTACATATATGTTAAAAGAATTTAAAGAATTTGCTCTTAAAGGTAGTATTTTTGATTTAGCAATAGCTGTTGTAATAGGTGCTGCATTTTCTAAAATAGTTACCGCCTTAGTAAGCTATCTCATAATGCCTATACTTGGTATAATAATAGGTAGAATAGATTTTAGCAATTTAAAATATGATATACCATCTTCTATATCTAGCGGAGCTACTTTATCGATTAAATATGGATTGTTTATTCAAGCTATAATTGACTTTTTAATAATTGCATTCTCACTTTTTATACTTATAAAAGCTATACAATCTGTTAAAAAGAAGGAAATCGAAAAAATTATTGACAGTGAACCTTCAATTAATATCGGACCTTCCATTGATATCGAACCTTCAAATGAAGAAAAACTACTAATTGAAATTAGAGATTTACTGCAACAAAAAAATAATTTATAAAAGCTCAAAGTAGAAATCTAGCTTAGAGCTTTTATATAATTAATACATATAAATATATAAAGAAGGTGTTTATTCTGAAGAAATTCTCATCTAAAAAACAAATATTTTTAATATTACTTCTACCCTCAGGTTTTCTACTTACTCAAATTTCTAAAATGTTTCCAAATTTTATAGAACAATTCTATTCCTCATATCTTTATAAAATAATTGCTAGTATTTTAAGTGCAATTACAGGATTCTTACCCTTTTCCCTTGCAGAACTTATAATTATATTTTTTGTAACTTTCACACTTTTGTATATTTTAAAAACATCTTTCACATTGTGTAAATGTAGCGATAAAAGATTAAAAATTTTAAAAACCTTTATTTTTAATATACTTGCAGCATTGGGACTTATATATTTTTCATTCCAGTTTTTATGGGGTTTTAATTATCAAAGACTTACCCTAGATAAAATATTTCAGTTGAATGTGCGTAAGTCCTCCTCAAATGAACTTTATATGTTATGTCATAGCCTTGTAAATAATTCGAATACTCTAAGAAAAAATATAAATGAAAATCCATATGGCGTAATGAAAATCCCCTACAATAAAAATCATATCCTAGCTATCGCTCAATTAGGGTATAACAAAGCCTCACTGAAATCCACAAAATTGAAGGGAACTTATGGAACACCTAAAGCAATATTACTATCAGATCCCATGTGTTACACAGGAATTACAGGTTTTTATTTTCCATTTACCAATGAGGCAAATATTAATATGGCAGAACCTGATTCCTTCTTACCATTCACAACTGCTCACGAGATGGCTCATCAAAGAGGATTTGCCAAGGAAGATGAAGCAAACTATATTGCATATATAGCCTGTATAAATCATCCAGATATTAACTTTCAATACTCTGGGACACTTGCTGCATTATCTTATTCATTGAATGCATTATGGAAAAACGACCCTCTAACTTATAAAAAAATAATTTTAACTTGTAGCGTTGGCGTACTTAATGACTTGAAGTATAATCAAAATTTTTGGAAACGTTACTCTGGTCTTACGGAAAAAATAAGTGACAAAATTAATGATACATACCTTAAATCTCAAAATCAACACTCTGGAAGCAAAAGCTATGGTGAAATGGTAGACTTACTTCTTGCTAGTCACAGAAAAAAATGAGTCATTAAATACCGAATTTAAATATAACACGGTATTTAATGACTCATAAAGTAAATTATACATAGATTAATAATTTGTTATCTAAATCTTCTTGCAGACATATAATCAGTTCTTGTTAATGGTGATATTTTAACTACATCACCTGTATGTGGTGCATGTATGTATGAACCATTTCCTATATACATACCAACATGATGAGGACTTCCTGATCCAAAAAATACTAAATCTCCTGGTTGTAGATCTCCCCTAGACACATACTGTCCCTGATCTATCTGATCATAGGTAGTTCTCCCCAAACTAATGCCAAAATGAGCATAGACATATTTAGTAAAACCTGAACAATCAAAAGAACTAGGTCCATTAGCACCATATACATATGGTGTTCCTAAGAATGTTTCAGCATATGCTACTATTGCATTTGAACTAGATGACGAGGGTTGTGCTTTTTGTACTGGTTGACTTACATCTTTTACTACTGAACTTGTAACATTTGTTTGTGTTTTCACTTGAGCCTTTGAAGCGCTTTTTACTACATAACTTACTTGACCTCTTGACGGAGTAATTGTTTGGGCTTTCGGGGTAGCAATTGCCACATCATATTTACTTTTTTGATCTGCCGCTGACTTTATTTGACTTGTGGTGCCGTCTAATAAAGTCTGTGCTTCAGCTACTTTGTTCTTACTTAGCTGTTCTTGTTTTTTAGCTTCAACTATTAATTTGTTTTGTTCCGTTTTCTTTAAAGTAAGCTTGTCCAATTGATTTTCGTTATCCGCTTTCAATGTTAAGACTTTCATTTTATTATCATTGAGGGCTTCTTTTCTAACCTCGATAGCTTTCTTTTTTTCATTTAATTCTTTAATAATTTTGTTATCATATTCTACAATCTTTTTGACATTCTCTACTCTTGAAATAAAATCTTCTATTCCATTTGCATTAAGTATTATCTCTGCATAGCTATCTGCTCCATTCATAAACATAGCTCTCATTCTTTCATTAAACAAAGCTTCTTCGCCCTTTATATTGGTTTGCGCGACTGCTATATCTTTTGTAGACTGATCTATCTTTTTTTGAGTATCAAATATCTCACTTTTTGCTTTATCAATTCCTGAGTACATATTTTCAATATCTGAGTCTAGCGTTTCAATAGATATTTCTAATTTATCTGAATCATTTTGTGCCTGACTATATGAACCCTTCTGTTCTAAAAGTTGTTTTTGTTGATTATTTAGTTGCTGTGTTAGTGTTCCTGCAAAAGTCGATACGCTTACTGACATAGCTAATCCAATAGCTACAAGTAAAGGTAATATTCTCTTTCTCATTATTATCCCCCCACATCAATTGTGTAAAATTAACATATAATCTCATATTTTTATTTACTATAACATTATAGCACTATATTAGGACAAATCCTAACATAGAAGCCCTAAACGATCATGATTACCTAGGGTTAATATGAGTTCATTCTTATAATCGTCCCAATTAATCCAAATTATAAGTTATTGCTCCATATCCTTATCATAAGATTTTTTTACATGTTTTTAACGTGTATTTCTTTAATATGATAAAATCATTAATATGTGCATGATATATTTTTCATCTTACACACTACCTAGTGGATGCTCTAGTAATTATTATATTATGGGACTTAATTGATTTCTTAATAGCATTTTGTTCTATAATTGAAGATCCTACTATGGGCTCCAGTATTTCAGTCCCCTCTACAATATTCATAACTGCAGTTACTTCTTTATTTCCATTTAAAATATAAATGCTTGCTAAAAGTACAACTATAAAACAAAAAAATCCTTTAATAGTTTTTTTAATTTTACCTTTACCTTTACTTATAATTTTTATTTTAGATTTCTTAATAATCACATTTATGCTATTATTATGTTCATTCAAAATCGCTATTTTTTCACGACTATCCTTCATTAATACTTCTGAAAGTTCTTTTTTCAAATCCTCAACCGAAACATATCTGTCCTTAATATCAATTTTAACACATCTCTGTATTATTCTTTTTAGATTAGTATTAATATAATTCTCATAATTTTCGTCAAGCAGAGGCTCTATTCCTGTTAAAGGGGTCCTCCCTTTAACCATAAAATATATTAACATTCCAATGCCATATATATCCGTTTGCGCACAACATTTCCCTAAACCGTATTGTTCAGGAGCTGCATATCCATTAGACCCTGCACTTACAGTATCTTGCTCACTGTCATTTTTATAAACTTTCGAAATACCGAAATCAATTAAAATAATTCTTTCACTGTTTGTTATCATTATATTGGATGGTTTTATGTCTCTATAAATGATAGCTGGATTTTGATTGTGCAGATAATCAACAATATCACATAAATCTGATGTTATCTGCACAATTTTTTCTGTATGTATTCTACCATTTGCCTTAACATACTCCTTTAATGTTTGTCCATTTATGTAGTCTTGAACCATATATAAGTTGTTACTCGCATAAAATATATCAACTATTCTGCGAATACCTGGATGACTTAAATCTTTTAAAATGATAGCCTCTGTTAAAACATCTATATTTTTTGTATCTTTTATTACTTCTTTTATAGCCCATAGATTCCCAAGTCTTGTGTTTTTACATAAATAAACTACACCCATTCCACCTTTTCCTAGGATTCTAATGACCTCATATTTTCCATCTAATATATCTCCACTATTTAGCATAATTCACCTCTTGTAAAAATGTTTCATAACTTATCCATATAATAGTATATGTATCACTGCCATATTTAAATGGTCACTTTTTATTAATAATTGTATCTTACTAAATATAATATTCCGGCAAAAAAAGAACACAATTATAGCTTAATTGTATCAAACTTTCTGTAAATTTACCAGTATTTATATTTGTTGTTTCGATTAATTTAATAATCTTTTTTATTTTTTGTGTACCATTATTAACATTCTGAATATAATAATATTGTAAAGCGAATTAAGGAGATGACTAATGATGGCTTTCAGTGCCAGGGAATTATTAGCTAGAATAATCAAATGTGAAGCTGGTGGAGAAGGTGAAAATGGGATGAAAGCTGTAGCCTCTGTAATTATGAACAGAGTTAATGTAGCCGCTGGTGAATATCTTAGAACAGGTCAAGGAGATCTAAGAAAGGTTATCTTCCAAGTAGGACAATTTGATTGCGTAGCTTCTGCACTTGGTGGCCTTCCTAACCCGCAAACCATCTATTCAAGTCCACCAGATCAGATTCATTACGATATTGCTGATTGGGCTTTATCTGGCCATAGATTGTACACAACAGGTGAGTCACTATGGTATTTCAACCCTTTTCTACCAGGTTGCCCCTATGAATTTCCTTTTAATGGTAGTGGCTCCTTTCAAGTGGAAGTAGTTCGGCATTGTTTTTATAATCCTACTGCCCAATATTATACTACCTAATAATAAAGACTACTTAAATATTCTAGAACAATATAATTCAAAAGGAGGGTTTTTATGTTTATATCACCACCTAATAATTTTAATCAATCCCCACTATGGAATACTACCCCTATATTTTCTGAACCCCCAATGACTCCTATTCCGAAATCCAGTATTAATGATAATACAAGGAAAACGCCTATGTCACCGTCCACTGCTGCTACACCTAAACCGTCAACTACTACCCAATATGAGATAGCACCTGGCTCGCCAATAGTAAATAATCCATTGTATAATCAAGGTTGGTTGCAAAAACAAATAGGTAAATATGTGAAAGCAGATTTTTTACTTGGAACTAATACCTATCAAGATAGAACGGGTATTCTACAAGAAGTTGGAATTAGTTTTATTGTTCTTAAAGAAATCGGTACAAATAATTTAATAATGTGTGATATCTACTCCATTAAGTTTGTGACAGTTTTTGATAACCAAACCAATAAATGTGCTGTGTAACATAGCTAATTGAGATTATGTTTATAAATTACACATAACTTCTAATGTAAATTAAAATCTATAGTTCACGAAGTTCTGTGTGAAAAAGAAAAGTATATACTTATATAAATGCATTTATATAAGTATATACTTTTCACTTACTAAACGATTATTTATATCCCGCATAGCATTAATTTTATGCACTGGTTTTAATCAATTCCATATTCCCCTCGATAATATATTCTATTCCTTTCGATATGTAGATTGTTTCTTCTTCTTTCAACTGAATTTCCTCATTATTAGCTTTTATTACTCCCTGACCACAAATTACAGTGTAGCTATGGAAACTATCATTAACAATATCTAAATAATCGTTAATAACAATTATTTTTTCCACTTTAAAATAAGGTGTCTCTAATTTACTAAAGTTATCAATTAATCCACCTTTATTCTTACCCTCATAATCAATGACATCTAGGGATTTTTCAATATGTACTTCCCTTCCACGTCCCCAGTCATGAAGTCTATAAGTAATATTGCTGTTTTGCTGCACTTCTATAAGCTTTACCCCCGCTTCAATAGCGTGCACAGTACCCGCTGGTATATAAATAAAATCTCCCCTTTTAATATTAATTCTCTCTAAATAATTTTCTAGTTTACCCTCTTTTATAATTTGCCTAAGTCTTTCTTTATCTAACCCCTTCTTTATTCCAGATATTAAAGTAGCTCCTTTCTTTGCTTCTAAGATATACCAGCATTCAGTTTTTCCATTAACATTTTCAACTCTTTTGGCATATTCATCATTTGGATGTACTTGAACTGATAAAGTATCTTCTGCTTTTATAATTTTATTTAATATAGGAAATTTTTCTCCACATCCTAATATATTAGATAACTCTTCACCCTTATAAAGCCCTTCCTCTATTGTAGAATTTCCATCTTTATGGCATGAAAGTACCCATTTTTCCCATCCCCAAATTTTCTCACTTAAATATGGCTTTAATTTCAAAATCAATCCTTTATACATTATAACTCCTCCAATAATTCTTAATAGTTCTTAATTATTATCCATCATTGTTACAACAGCTTTTGCCTCTTTTCTATTACCACTTGGACCACAAATACTAAATTTACCGTTATACCTACTATCTATTTTACCCAGGCTTAAAACCACTTCATTAAAGTCCTTAGATGTATATAGAGATCCTTCCACCTCATATTGTCCAGTTTTATTGTTTTTAATTTCTAAAAATTCACTATATCCCAAAGTTTTAAAAATATTATTTTTAGCCGAGATTCTCTTTAATATAACCCGTTCTTTAATGCCATCCACTTCTACACTTCCTATAAATACATAATTTAAAGTTATCTTCTTTCTTAATTCTCCAACGAGTTCTATTTCTGTTAATTTCCCAAATTCACTATTTTCAGCATAAATATATCCGCTATAGTTTCTCTCAATGCTCACTGGTCTAAAATATATAACAGTTATTATTATTATACCCATAATTGCAATCACCAGTGATGCTTTTAAAGCTGATCTATCAATATTAATCACCTCAAATTTTTATTGTTTTTCATGAAATTACTATATACATTTAATTACACATAATAAATCTAAGTACACATAATATTATAAACTAAATTAAGTAAAAAGAAAGACCAAACAATTATTAGTTGTTTAGTCTTCCGAGATATTTTTGATGTTTAAATTGTTTAACTGGACTCATTAATTTATGTTCACTATTTTACTTTCCAAGTAGTTCCTTCCTTAGTATCGAGAAGTTCAATATTCATAGCTATAAATTCATTTCTTATCTCATCTGCTCTTGCAAAGTTTTTACTAGTCCTTGCGTCAGCTCTTTCAATTATGAGTTTATTTATAAGATCCTCATCTACATTTGTAGTTACACTCTTAATAGTCATAAGATCTAACGAGAATATTTTATCAAAGTCTTCTATAAGTATAGCTTTTTCTTTATTATTTAGTTCACCATCTTTTAGCACATCAAAAAGGACAGTTAAAGCATTTGCTATATTTAAATCATCACTTATATATGATGAAAATCTTTCTTTATATACTTTAATCTTATCAACACTAGTTGCATCATTTTGATTAATAGAATTTAAAACAGTTGCTATTCTCTCTTTAAGCCTTTTGTATCCATTTCTAGCATCATTTAAACTTTCAAAACTAAACAGTAACTGTTTTCTATATTTAGATTGAAGACAAAAATATCTATAATCTAGAGGGCTATACCCTTCTTCTTCAAGTCTCGCTATTGTTAAAAAATTACCACTGGATTTTGACATCTTCCCGCTATCAAGTACTAAAAACTCTCCATGCATCCAGTATTTTACCCATTTATGTCCAAGTACCCCTTCTGATTGAGCTACTTCATTAGTATGATGAATAGCAATATGATCCACTCCACCACAATGAATATCTAAATATTCGCCTATATATTTAATTGACATAGCGGAGCACTCTAAATGCCAACCTGGAAAACCCTTTCCCCATGGTGACTCCCATTGCATAATTTGATTAGAAAACTTGGAGTTTGTAAACCATAATACAAAATCAAGTGGGTTTTTCTTATTAGGATCTATTTCTATCCTACTTCCTGCTTCTAGTTCGTCTATACTAAGATGTGCAAGCTTAGTGTAATCTTCAAATTTGTCAATTTCAAAGTAAACATTTCCATTAGAAACGTAAGTGTATCCTTTTTCTTCAAGTTTTTTTATAAGGTCTATCATATCTTGTATATGATTCGTAGCTTTGCATACTATAGTTGGTCTTTTTATATTAAGCTTTTTACAATCTTCGAAAAAAGCATCCTCATAAAATTTAGCAATTTCCCATACTGTTTTGTGCTCACGGCTTGCACCTAATGCCATTTTGTCTTGGCCTTCATCTCCATCTGATTGAAGGTGCCCAACATCAGTTACATTCATTACATGTTTAACTTTATAATTTAAATATTCTAAGGATTTTTTAAGTACATCTTCAAAAATATATGTCCTTAAATTACCTATATGTGCATAATTGTAAACTGTAGGTCCACAAGTGTACATGCCCACCTTACCTTCTTTATAAGGTATAAATTCATCTTTATTTCTGGTCATTGTATTATAAACATTAAAACCCAATATATTCACTCCCTCTTAAATAGTACAATAGTTTCCGTGAATTTCAAGAAGCTCTTACTAATTTAACGTTTGAATTAAAAATATAAAAAGCTACATGCATGCTGCAGCTTTTAACTTCACAGTATAAAAGTAATAGTAACAATAATGAATCACAAAAAAATAACATATATATAAATTCTAACATAATAATAAGATAATGCAATAATATATATTAATAAACTTTTTTTAAAAAAATATTATATTTAACAGAAACGATAATTTTATTATATTGTTTAATCTTTATAACTTTTTATATATTTTATGATTTTACATATATTTTATAATATTCTATAAACTTCAAAAAAGGAACATATAAACAAAAGTTTATATGTTCCTTTCTTTTATTTTTTGTCAGCAGATTGTTTTTTATTTGTAGCATTTTGATTTTTTGCAGTTTCCCTAGTTATAGGAGTATCATAATTGCTCTTTTCTAATCTAGAAAATTTATTGTCAGGTTGGCTATCTTTAGGCATTAAAACATCTCCCTTATTTATATTAATATCTATAGTTTTTGCTATTTTCAAAAAAATATTCAACTTAGTTAAATTATAAATACCATTTCTATATAGATTCATAAATTTATTTTTCTATTTATGTCGTTAATAATTATTATTGTTATGTTTCTAAATTGCTATGTTTCTATATGCCCAATAAACCTTTCAAATAAAAATGGTGCCCCAGCTGTAATCCACAATCCTACTATAAAATATTTAAAAAAATCAAAAATAATGTTAACAGGGAAGATAACCTTAAATGCACTTTTAAATGTTAGGAGAATACCTATTCCAAAAACTAATTTAATTAATTGCTTTACTCTAGTATTTTTAACGTTAAACTGAACATATTTAGATTCTATTATATATCCACTGCAAAACCCTAAAGTAGTTCCAACTATTGTATAATAAGTTTTTTCTCGAAGATATATCATCCCAAAAATAAATGGTAAAATAATTGCAATTAGTATCCATAATCTTTTTGTTTTCTGTGCATATTCAAAAATGTAATTAGAAATGAATGTCCATATAATCGCTATTACTATTCCACCAATCACATCTATTGGATAATGTAGCCCAAGATACAGCCTAGAATACGCCACTAAAAGTATAACTACTATTCCAATTATATAAATCCACTTTTTTCTTACCTGAATAATACTAGAAATCCAAAATGTTGCAGACCCTTGTGTATGCCCACTTGGAAAAGATGGTCCTGTAGCAGTCTCCAGTCTAAGTGACCTTATTCCTAAAGCCCCTATTGGCCTAGTTGTATTAAATAAATTTTTTAAAGAAATGTTTATAATTGTGCTTGTAAGTAATGCGAAACCTAATTTGTATCCAAATTTTTTATTTACGCACCAAAATATTATAGCAGCTGCAATAATATAAAAATACTCCTCCCCAGTCATTGTAACTAATTGAAAAAAAACATCCCAAAATGGAGATATCATAGATTGTATGGATTTAATAATTTCTATCTGCATTATACCCCCCCTCAAGCACGCTTAAAATTATACCTTAATCATAATTGCAATTATTATTACATGCTTTTACAATGCTTACGTTATTAGGAATTTAATTCCTAATAACGTATAGAAAACTAAAACCAATCTAAAATATAGATTGGTTTTAGAACATAATTTATAATTTTAATTTTAATTTACTAAAATGATCCTTAATCTACCTTTTCATAATCCACATCAACGATAACACTATCATCATAATTAATATCCATAAGCTCTGAAGTATCTACTTTACTACTAAATACATCAGCTTTCTCATTAATATTTTTCTTTATACTTAATTTATATATATAACTCTTAATACTCTTTACCAATTTAAATGTACACCATACTAAAACTCCGAAAACTGCAATACCAAATAAGGCTTTAATAGCAAAGGCAGCAACGTAAATTACTATTATTGCTATAACAAAAAAAGTAGCAATTGATAAAGCTGATTTCAGTAACTTTGAAATTATATTTTTGCCCTTTGTATATTCCATAATAATATTAGCCTTCTTTCCTTTAATACGATTTGCTTCCAAATAATATTCTAATTATACCATATAAATAGAATCAAATATTAATTCTTCCTTAAGTAAATATTAATAATTTATTAAATAATCTATAAAAGCCACTATAACATTCCCCCATCTATTGTTATCACTTGCCCAGTAATATATTTTGAATGCTCACTTGCTAAAAAGGTTACAAGCATACCAACATCGCTCACCTCTCCAAATCTCATCATAGGTATTTCATCAATTAAAGATTTGCGTTCATCCTCCGTTAACCAAGCATTCATTTCCGTGTTTATTACCCCTGGTGCTATTGCATTAACCCTAATATTAGAAGGCGCAAGTTCCTTTGCTAGTGCCTTTGTAAAAGAGTTAATTGCTCCTTTAGACGCAGAGTAAATCACCTCACAAGAAGCACCTACTTCTCCCCACATTGATGATATATTTATTATACTTCCACTCTTTTGTTTTATCATCTCTTGTACAACGTTATGGGAACAATTAATCGCCCCTTTAATATTTACATTCAAAATATTATCCCATTCCTCTGGGGTAGCATCCATAAATAATCCTACCTTAGAAATTCCTGCATTATTTATCAAAATATCAATTTTACCTAATTTATCAATAGTAGTTTTTATCATTTGCCTTGAAAATTCATAATCACTTACATCACCTTTAATCTTGAGTACATAAGCTCCTATCTGTCTAATTTCTTGAAATGTTTTTTCAGCTGCTTCATCATTATTTTTATAATTTATAACCACGCAAGCTCCGGCCTTTGCAAGTTCTATAGCAATACCTTTCCCAATTCCTCTAGATGCTCCTGTAACTATAGCTACTTTACCTTTTAAACTCATAGATATCGCCCCTAATTTATAATGTATTCTTTTAAATTATTCTGTTACATATATATTATACTGCAATTTCACTAGACATTTAAATATTTAAATATTATAAATATATGTATATGTATGATAACATGTATACGAACATGTTTAAATTAATTATTTAAGTATACTGATATATTATTGCAATATAGGGGATAATCTTTTATATTTATATAATACATACATCTGTTACATGTAATTGTAAAAACAAAAAACATTTAAGGAGGAAATTACATTGAATAAAATTGATCAACTAACCGTAGATACTTTAAGAATAATATCTGCTGAAGCAATACAAAAGGCAAACTCAGGGCATCCAGGACTACCTCTTGGCGTAGCACCAATGGCATATACATTATGGGCAAAACATTTGAAACATAATCCTTGCAATTCAAAATGGCAGGATAGAGATAGGTTTGTGTTGTCCGCCGGTCATGGATCAATGCTTGAATATTCATTGCTTAACATTTTTGGGTATGGTCTAACAATCGAAGACTTAAAGAATTTCAGGCAATTTGGAAGTTTAACACCTGGTCATCCAGAGTATGGCCATACAAATGGTGTTGAAGTTACAACAGGACCTCTAGGACAAGGAATTGCTAATGCGGTAGGTATGGCGATAGCTGAAAGCCATCTTGCAGCGAAATTCAACACAAAGAAACATGCTATTGTAGATCATTATACATACGCAATATGTGGTGATGGGGATAATATGGAAGGTATTTCTGGAGAAGCAGCATCTTTAGCTGGTACCTTAGGCCTTTCTAAACTTATTGTATTGTATGACTCAAATAGTATATCAATAGAAGGATCTACGGATATTTCCTTTACAGAAGATGTAGGCAAAAGGTTTGATGCTTATGGGTGGCAGGTTTTGTACGTAGAAGATGGAAACGATATGAAAGCAATAAGCAAAGCAATTAAAACTGCAAAACTTGAATTAAATAAACCTACCTTTATTAAAATTGAAACTATTATCGGATTTGGTTGTGCTAAAAAACAAGGCTTAGCGTCAGCACATGGCGAACCACTTGGAGAAGATAATATAACTGAAATGAAAAAATGCATGGGCTGGGACCTAGAACCATTTTCGATTCCAGATGAAGTAATTGAGCATATGGAAAGTCTAAAATCAGAGCTTATGCAAAAGGAAGAAGATTGGAACACTCTTTATGCATTGTACAGCAAAAAAAATCCTGAACTTGCTAAAGAATATGAAGCATGGCAAAGTGGAGACCTTCCTTTGGATTTACTTAAAATAGAAGAGCTGTGGAAATTCGAAGGCAAAGCAGCAACACGAAACTCTTCCGGTGCAATAATTAATATATTAGCAAATTATGTACCAAACCTTATAGGTGGTTCAGCAGATCTTGCCCCTTCTAATAAAACATATATGAAAGGTAAGGGTGATTTCTCAAGGGATGATAGAAATGGAGCTAATCTTCATTTTGGAGTACGTGAGCATGCAATGGCCGCTATTGCAAATGGAATTTATGTACATGGAGGTCTTAAACCATTTGTTTCAACCTTCTTTGTATTTAGTGATTATATGAAGGGTGCAATGAGATTATCTGCTCTTATGAATCTTCCAGTAATATATGTTCTAACCCATGATAGTATAGCAGTCGGTGAAGATGGTCCAACTCATGAGCCAATTGAACATCTTGCATCTTTAAGGTCTCTACCAAACTTTAATGTGTTTAGACCAGCTGATTCAAGCGAAACGGCAGTTGGTTGGTATGCTGCAATGACTTCAAAAACAACACCTACTGCGTTAATACTTACAAGGCAGAATCTTCCTTTGTATGAAGAGACATCAATTGAAGCTTTAAAGGGTGCTTATGTGTTAAAAACTTATGAGGAAAAAGGCCTAAACCCTGATATTATTTTAATGGCTTCTGGTTCTGAAGTAGAATTTATTTATGAAGGAGCTAGGTTATTAAATGAAAAAGGTATTAAAGCTAGAGTAGTAAGTATGCCATGCCTCGATTTATTTGAAACTCAATCAAAAGAATATAAGGAATCTATATTGCCAAATGACCTAAGGGTTCGTTTAGCTGTTGAAGCAGCTTCTTCATTCGGTTGGCATAAATATGTTGGTTTGGATGGAGATGTGATTTCTATTGATAGATTTGGCGCATCTGGGCCAGCTGATGTTTTGTTTAAAGAATTTGGATTTACGGCTGATAATGTTGTTAGTAAAGCACTTAAATTGCTTGGAAAATAATTTAAATAAAAAAGATACAGGAATTTTTAAATCCTGTATCTTTTATTTTGTTTTTATTTATCCTTCCAATTTTCAAGTAAATAGTTTTCTGCGTCATAACACCAAAGGCCCTTATTATTTTTTGTAATTTCTGCGAGCTTTTTAAAGCGTGGGTCTATTTTACCCTTTTCCTCAAATTCATCAATTGCTGTAATATCCATAAATATATTAGTATATATAAGTTTTTTACCTGCTGGAACCTCTGTTAATTTAAGAGTTGCATCAGCCGCACTATCAAGTCCTCCAATATGAGTAACCATAACCGCTGGATTTATGATATTCTTTTCTGTCATTCTTAATGATTCAATCATATCATTTGTGTTTCCACCAGTGGTTCCAATAGTATGAGTTGATTGATAATGAACATTATAAAAATTAAACATCGCTGAAAATTTAATATCTGTAGGACCAGCAAAGAAATTTAAGCAACCATCTCTACCTAATATCTTATCTCCCTCTTCAACTACTGGCTTAACTGGAGAATATACAAATACATCATCAAAACCTGTTCCACCTGTTAAGTCTCTCAAATATTTTGGAACATCCTCTATATCTTTTGTATTTACAAATATTAATTCTATTCCGGCTTTCTTTGCATCTACCTCCGTAAATATTGCTCTTGCTCTGTCTAATCTACTTTGTTCTATATCTGTTACTACGATTAAATCTGGCTTTCTATCACAGTGCATAGCATAATCAATAGCACCTAGACCCATAGGACCAGCAGCTGCGAGCATTGCAAGCTTTCCACCTTCAACTATTCCCATCTTGTGTTCATAACTACCCATTACAGTATGAAAACTTGCATGAAAGCCTCCAATAATACAAGACATTGGCTCTGCGAGGGATGCTTCATAATATGCTTTACCATCATAATTTAATAAACAACCAAGTTCCATTACTTCTTGTGGCATTATTACATAAGTTGCATCTCCTCCACAATATCTATAAGAATATCCTGGTGAATCCATACTCCCTTTATAGTTAAGTGCTGGTTGCATAGAAAATTTATTTCCAACTTTAAAGTCATTTTTCCATTTTGAACCTACCTGTACTATATCACCTGCCATTTCATGACCTACAATTACTGGGTTAATTTCTACATCACTAGGCACTCTCTTGTGGTCACTCCCGAGTATTGCTGCTTTATAAGTTGACATACATATGCTGTCTGAAACTACTTTTACTAGTATTTCATCATCTTTTATTTCAGGTAGTTCAAATTCTTCCATTCTTAAATCTTTTTTTCCGTATAATCTTACTGCTCTCGTCTTCATATATATTACCACCTTTTACTATTTTTTATAAATATTTAAATTTCACCTGTTTTTCGAGTTCGATAATTGTTTTAATATCACTCGCCTCGGTGCCCGGAGTCATTACATTTGCTGCACCAGTCGCTACAGCAAGTTTTACGGTTGCTTCAAAACTAAGGTCTTGCTCAATAGCATATGCAAGTGCTGCAACCATTGAATCACCAGCTCCCACTGTGCTTTTAACATCTACTTTAAGGCCACGTGCATATATGGCATTTTCCTTATTCACAAAAATTGCTCCCTCGCCCCCTAAAGAAACCGCAACTATAATGATACCATTGTCTAATAATTTTTTTGCTACTTCGACTATTTGGGGTATTCCATTTATTTTCTTATTAAACATTCCTTCAAGCTCATCTATATTTGGCTTTATAAGATAAGGTCCTGCTAAAATACCATACTTAAGAAGTTCGCCATCTGCATCTAATATGGTTTTTGCACCTTTTTCTTTTGCAATAGTGATCCAATTACCATAAATCTTTTTATCTACATTGCTTGGCACACTTCCTGATAAAATTATAATATCTTCACTGCTAATATTGCCAAAAACTTTATTACTTAATTCAGTTAGGTCTTTTAGACTTACCTCTGGACCTGCTTCATTTATATCTGTATTAGTATGATTAATTGGATCTACAACTTTTGTATTTGTTCTTGTTTCTCCTTTCGAAAAAATAAAATCATTCATAATCTTTTTATCATCTAAATAGTTTTTTATGAACTGCCCCGACTTCCCAGAAAGTATCCCAGTTGCACGACTTTTGCCGCCTAAATTTTTTATTACTTTTGATACATTAATTCCTTTTCCACCAGCATCGAGCCTCACCGATGTAACTCTATTGACATTACCTAAGCTAAATTTACTTATTTCAATAGTCTTATCCACCGCAGGATTTAAAGTTATAGTTGTAATCATATCTTCACCTCTTATAATTAAGATTTCATCTTTTAATTTCATCTTTTAATTTCATCTTTTAATTTCATCTTTTAATTTAATCTTTTGATTTATTCCTTAGGTTTTATTGTAAACAAGTTATAAATATAATCAACGTCATCTGTGCTTTTTAACTTATCAGCAATGATAACATTGCTCGTGATGTTATCATCTTCGCCTTCAATTGCAATTGCAATATTTGAAAGTATTTGTAAATGTTCATCACCAACACCGGCAATCCCGATTACGAGGTAAGCTAAATCTTCATCAAACATAACTCCATTTGGGAATTGAAGTACTACCATTCCTGTTTTTTTAATATTTTTCTTAGCCTCACCAACTCCATGAGGAATTGCTATTCCTTTACCAATGTATGTTGATAAATCATCTTCTCTTTGAATCATAGCATCCATATATTCCTCTTCTACATATCCACCCTCAAACAATAATCTACCTGCCATTTTAATTGCTGTATATTTATCTGTGCTTTCAAGTCCTATTTTTATGTTTTTCTTTGCAAGAATTTTGTTGTCGCTTGTATCTTCGCTTTTTGCTTTTGTTTCAATTTTTACTTCACTTTTCTTGTCATCACTAGGCTTCAATCTGCTTGAAAGAATCTCGAAAGCGGGATTATTGAGGAAATCTTTAACTGATATATGCTCAGCTTTTGGGGCTACACCTTTTGCTCTTCCAGTTAAACTTTCATGAGTAATAACAATTTGAGCATCCGATGGGATATCTTCTATTGCACAATTCACTACATCAATATTATATCCAGCTTTTTTAAATTTAGTTTTTAAAGTAGTTGCTCCCATCGCACTTGAACCCATACCTGCATCACATGCAAATATTATTTTATTAAAAGTTTTAGCTATCACTTCATTTGTCTCATTTATTTCTTTTTTTCCTTTTAGACTACTAGATTTTGATTTTGCTTCTTCAAATTCATTATCATCTGTTTTTTTATTAGTAGCCTTTATTATTACAGATGATATTAAGAATGAAACCACTGCTGCTACAAGTACACCTGCTACTATTCCAAAGTATCCACCTTTAGGAGTCATTGCAAGTATTGCAAGTATACTACCAGGAGATGCCGCTGCAATTAACCCAGCTCCAAAAATCTGAAATGTAAATATTCCACTTGCTCCACCACAAATTACTGCTAGCAAAAGCAAAGGGTTCATCAAAACGTAAGGAAAATAAATTTCATGTATTCCACCTATAAAATGAATTATTATTGCTCCAGGTGCTGATTCTTTAACTGCACCTTTTGCGAACATCCAATAGGCTGCAAGTACACCAAGTCCAGGACCTGGATTTGATTCTAATAAGAAAAATACCGATTTCCCGACTGCTTTAGCTTCTTGTGCGCCTATTGGCACCAAAATCCCATTACCTATTGCATTATTTAAAAACAATATTTTTCCTGGTTCTATAAACACAGATACTAAAGGTAATAACCCTGCTTTTACTATGACTTCTACTCCGTCTTTTAGAAAACCATTTAACCCTAGGACTACTGGTCCAATACCTGAAAATGCAATCAATGTTAGAATTGCTCCTAGTATACCTGCTGAAAAGTTGTTAATTAACATCTCAAAACCAGCTGGCACTTTTCCTTCAATAGCTTTATCAAATTTCTTAATAACATAACCACCTATTGGTCCCATTATCATTGCGCCCATAAACATTGGAATATCTGCTCCGACTATTACTCCCATAGTTGCAATTGCTCCAACTACTCCGCCGCGTACTCCACCTACCATTTTACCACCGGTGTAACCTATTAGTAATGGTAAAAGATAGTTTATAATCGGTTTAACCAATTCATTAAAATTAGAATTAGGAAGCCATCCAGTTGGTATAAATAATGCTGTAATTAGCCCCCATGCTATAAATGCGCTAATGTTTGGAAGTATCATTCCGCTTAGAAATCGTCCAAAACTTTGTACTCTTTCACTAGTTTTTCCTTTGTTTTTCGTATGTGATGTATTATCCATAACTTCATACCTCCATTAATTATTTACTTTTTGCTTATAAAACTCTTTTAAAATATTATTTAATTCGTCTACTGCGTAAGCTCTTTCTCCGTTTTTTAAATATTTAAGAAAATTAGCTCTTTCTATTAACATTTTACTTACATAACCTATAACTTCTATTTGCGGTGCACTGCAGTCTTCAGGTGCAAGCATTATAATACCAAGCTTGATATTCTCTATCTTATCTTCACCATTTAAACATTCTAAGACCCTAGATAGTTTTATAACACCAAAGTATAGTTTTTTCACAACGTCTGTCCTACAATGTAGCAATATAATCTCATGTCCAGTTACAACTATATTACCTTTTTCTTCTCTGCTTTTTAGTGCCATCCTTAATTTCTCTTCGATTTCTGCATCTTGATTTATAGCCTTACTAGCTTCAATTATTAATTCATCTATGCTACTTATCTCAGAAATTTCTTTCAAGAAAAAATTATCTAAAATTTGTATAATTGCGTCACTATATATATTTAACGTAATCAGCTTATCCTTAAATTTGATGTTTTTGATTTTCTTATTTGAGTAAGGAATTATTATGTTTTTAAGATCTTTTATTTGTTTTGCTATTTTAACTTTATCTTCCTTAAAAAGCAGTGGATTTACTCTTATTACTGGTTTAAAACAATTATCTATATTAACTGTAGATATAATAAAATCTATTTCCTTCTCACGAAGAAAGCTTTCCTCAATGTGAATTGTAGATATTATATCTACAATTTGTATATTGTCATACTCATTTTCTATTCTCGTTGCAAGAAGTCTTGAAGTTCCCATACCTGTAGCACAAGCAATTGCAACTTTATAAATAGGTTTAATTAAATTTTCACTATTTTCAATTGCAGCGCCCAAATGCATTGCAATAAATGCTATTTCAGATTCAGGCATTTTTATTCCTATATGCTTCTCAACTACCTGTGCACATTTAGTACTAATTCTCATTAGATCATTATAATTATCTTTGATTTCTTCTAAAAGTGGATTTCTAATGTCAAGGTTCATTTTTAATCTTGTAATAGCCGTTCCAAGATGATTTACGAGTCCATTTAGCAACTCTTCATTATTTCCAAGGAATCTCCCAGTTTCAATCTCAGCTATTTTAATAATTTCTTTTGATAATTTTATAAGCTCAAAACTTCCTATTATCTTATTACCTAATTTGTATTTTTCCTCGTAATTTTTAGACCCCTTAATATGCATTGTTATATATCCGATTTCATCCTCTGGTATGTAAACTCCGAAACATTTTGATATATTGATAGATAAATTGGATGCAATTAAATACTCCGCGCTTGCCTTAAGCTCCTTTAAGAACTCTCCATTTATAGTTATTTTATCACCTTTCTTTACCCGCTCGATTGCAAGTGCAATATGAACGATTAATCCAACAAAAGCACTATCCACTAGTTTATAATTCTTTTCCTTCTCCATAGTCTCAACTAAAATTTCTATCTTTTTAATTGTTTCATTGTCTATTAAATTAAGTAATCTATTACGAGAAGAAACCTCAATATCTTTAGCAGCAACTATTGAATTATCTAAATTTTTTCTTATTAAACCTAAGAGCTGATTTTCATTAGTGTTTTCATAAATTAAACTAACCATAGCTTTTCTTATATGACCTTCTTTTCCTTCCACATACACTCCTAGCCCTTGTTTTCTAATTAGTTTTAAACTATGCTTCTTAAACCATTCATCTGTTTTCTCTAAATCCTTACTTATGGTTGCCTCTGTAACTTTTAAAGTTGTTGTAAAATTATATAATTTAACTGGCTCTTGATTTTGAAGTAATTCACTAATAATTATATTTTTTCTTTCTAAAGGAGAGTAGATTATTTCGTTTTTTTCCTCATTCAACACATTAATGACATTTCGCTTCTCTTCAATAGTACCAATTACTTTAATGCCAACTCCAGTTTTTTTGTCAAGGTGTATTCCATTTTGTTTAAGAAACTTTTCTACCTCTGGAATTTCTCTGAGTACCGTCCTGCCACTAATATTTAATTTTTTTGCAATTTTAGAAATAGTAACATAATCATTTTCGTGACATATAATTTGCAAAATATTCTTTATACGTAAATTAATCTTGTAACCCTTCATAAAATTCCTCCAAATTTATTAAAAGATTATATCAAGTATTTTAATGTTTGACATTTAAGTTTGCCCTATATATTTAATAGCAACACTTAAAATTTCTAAAGTAACAGTTACTTAATTGCTTTAACTTAATTATATTCCAGTAAACAATTACATACAATTCAAAGATAAATTGATTAGTCATTAGGTAATAACGACATTATTTAATATCCATATTAAATTTATTTTATATTGAATATTATTTTGTATTCCTACACATAATATTATTAATAGTTAATGCCTCACAGCTAAATAGATGAGCTCATCTTTAATATAGATACAGCTATAGGTTACTAACTAGAATATATATTAAATGAACTGTATTAAATTTAGTTTTTAGCTGTAACTAATATTTAATTTAATTCAGTTCATTTAATATTACATTCCTTAAAAAAATAGAAATTATGCATTCCATACTAATTTCCCATAGATAAAATTCTATGGTTCTTATTTTTGTATCTCATATTAAGACATTAAACAATTCAATAATATTGGTATTATATAGTTTTTTTAAAAAAAGAAACAAAAATAAATATGTTATATAATATTACTCAAACACATCTTTGTAATTAATTTTATTTCTATATATACCATTTATTAAAAACTCTTTATTTATTATCGAAATTATGATATTATGTAGTAAATTAGTTAAAAAGGAGGTTGATTATTATGTCATATAAAATTACTGATGCATGTGTAGGCTGTGGAGCTTGTGAACCTGAATGTCCAGTTAACGCTATAAGCCAAGG
>Ga0209125_1001498_pt1 | contig 21503 bp, 20 predicted proteins | sample BarGraIncub1131A_FD_184503 | JGI IMG/M metagenome (GOLD analysis project Ga0209125, IMG submission 184503) | Arctic peat soil microbial communities from Barrow, Alaska - Barrow Graham LP Incubations 11-31A (SPAdes) (version 2) | ecosystem: Environmental > Terrestrial > Soil > Wetlands > Peat...
CCAATTGTTTTTCCTACTTCCAACTCTTGGACAATCTTCAACCTTAACTCATGAGTGTATTTGGTCATATAAAATGCACCTCCAAAACATTGAACTTTTTTCGTCCAACATTTGGGGTGCACTTCATTTCATTACTGAGACGGCCCTTTCATTACGTTGATTTACTTAGCTGGAATGGCTTTTCAGTTCTTTGGCTCATTCCAGCTCATGAGGGCTCGAAGTTCTTTACCGACTTTTTCAATCGGATGCTCCGATTCCAGACGACGGCGGGCATTGAAGTTAAGGCGTCCGCACTGATTTTCAAGAATCCAGTTACGTGCAAATGTTCCGTCCTGAATCTCTGCAAGTACCTTTTTCATTTCTTTTTTGGTTTCGTCAGTGATGATACGCTTGCCGATACAGTAGTCACCATATTCGGCTGTGTCGGAAATGGAATAACGCATGCGGGTAAGCCCGCCCTGGTAAACAAGATCAACAATCAGCTTCATCTCGTGCATGCACTCATAATAAGCATTCTCCGGGTCATAACCGGCTTCACAGAGAACTTCAAACCCGACCTTCATAAGTTCGGAAACGCCCCCGCACAGAACAGCCTGCTCTCCGAAAAGATCAGTTTCCGTTTCTTCGCGGAAAGATGTCTCGAGAAGTCCTGCCCGGCCGCCGCCGATGCCGTGACCATAGGCAAAAGCAATGTCGCGGCAGTTGCCGGTGTAGTCCTGATATACTGCATACAGACAGGGAACACCTCGTCCGATCTGATATTCAGAGCGTACTGTATGTCCCGGGCCTTTGGGAGCAATCATAAAGACATCAATGTTTGCAGGGGGGACAATTCGCTGAAAGTGGATATTGAATCCGTGGGCAAAAGCAAGAGCTTTTCCTTCGCTCAAATTCGGGAAAATGTCTTTCTCATACATGTCAGCCTGTTTCTCATCATTTATGAGAATCATTATGACGTCAGCTGTTTTTGTGGCTTCAGCAGTAGTCATAACAGTAAAGCCGGCATTCTGTGCTACCGCCCGGGATTTAGAACCTTCATATAATGCAACAATAACATTTACGCCGCTTTCTTTGAGGTTCAGCGCGTGTGCATGACCCTGGCTGCCGTATCCGACAATGGCAACTGTCTTATTGTCTAAGGCATGAGTCTGACATTCTGCATCTTTGTATACCTTTTTCATGATGTGGCCTCCTTTGAAGTTGAGACAAATAATATATTTCAAACCAATTTTGATTTGACTGAAAATAATTCTGTCAGGGCTCCCTCAGGAATCCAAAGACAGTATGCGCTCACCGCGCTCGATAGCGATTAAACCAGTCCGCACCATTTCCAGAATTCCATAAGGCGCCAGAAGCTCTGTGAGTGCCTGAATCTTATCGTCGTTACCGGAAATTTCTATTGTTGCCGTGCTCGAAGAGACATCAACGATATGACCGCGGAATATATCAACGATCTGCATGACCGATGTACGGGTCTGTGCATCGCAGGTCACTTTAATGAATACAAGCTCGCGTGTGAAATGCGCATCTGCCTCAAGACACTTAACTTTCAGGACGATGGGCAGCTTGTGAAGCTGTTTGACAATCTGTGTTGTCTGTTCATCATCGGCGCATACGCTGACAGTGATTCTGGATATTTCAGGATTCTGTGTTGTCCCGACTGCCAGACTCTCAATATTGAATCCTCTGCGGGCAAAAAGGTTGGCAACGCGCGCCAGGACACCTGCGTGATTCTCAACAAGAACGGATAATATCTGATGCATAGTCGCTTCCCCCTTGCATTTTCTCCTAACGTACCATGATTTATGTATAAGCACAACACACGAACACGGGTCTTCGGATAATGGTCCTAAATCGACAAGAAAAAGACATGAAAGTCAGAGCTTTGCTGTCAGTAAGGCGCAATAAATCTATTTTTGATTTTTGAGAAGATCGCGGATTTCTGCGAGAAGCGCAACATCGGCAGGGATTTCAGGAGCAGCCGGGATTTCCTCTTTCTTGTTGAGTTTTGCTTCCATTGATGTACGGGCTTTGTTGATCAGCTTAACAACAACAAAAATCACCGCTGCAACAATAATAAATGTAATGATTGCATTGATAAAAATTCCATAGCCAATTGCTACCTCGGGTTTTGTGACCACGAGAGTGACGGGATCAATTACTGCTTCCTTTAGAACGTATTTGAGTGATGCAAAGTCCATACCGGAAGTCAGCATGCCGACGCAAGGCATAATAATATCCTTAACCAGTGAATTCACGATGGCCGTAAAAGATGCGGCGATAACAACGCCAATAGCTAAATCCATTACGTTTCCGCGGAAAATGAAGGTCCTAAACTCTTTCCACATAAATATTTCTCCTTAGTGATAAAATTGATCTTTTATACAGCACATTTACAATATTTATAACACGAGTAATGTAAAATAGAAAGAGGCGGCATCCGTTGGGATACCGCCTCAAATTCACTGTTTCGATGAAAAAAATCAACAGTATTTCTGTATCTCCGCAGGGAGAGTCGCAGAATCACTGCTGCATACGATTGTCACATTCAAGGCACTATCGGATAGAAAGGTCTCAAGCTTTTTCAGAAACAGTGCGAAATCCTGAAGGTTATCGTCTTTTGCCACCTTAAAAACACTGTCAATGTAAATGTGTGTCAGATCATAATCCTTAGCGTTGATTCCTGCAATAAAGCTTAAGAGCTGGTCATAACCTACGCTGGGGTACTCGTCGATGTCTATTTTACGGATCTTGTATTTCAACAAACGATCAAGGCGATTTCCTCTCTCAATACACACAATGTTATTGTTCTCCTGGACTGCCTGCTCGTTGATCTCATCAACAAGTTGTGCTGTCTTTCCGGTGCCTTTGGCACCTGCGATTACTTTTATCATTGGCATCATCTCCCTTTTGTTGATTATCCAACACATAAATTGTTGGATTAGTTCTATTTTACCCGATTCTTATGCTAAATTGAATAGCAAACACAAGTTTTTTTAAATGATTGTTTGATACAAATCTGCAAAAACTTCATGTATGCCGGGAGAGTATCCGGATTGACTTGATCTTATTGCACTCTATTCATATTAGTGGTAGAATTCATCTGTAATGTGGTGTTTTGGATAAAGAGTGGGTTATGCCCGCTCTTTCTTTTGTAATGAAATCGGAGGAGTTTATGTCAGATCGCTCACGCGTTGCACAGCAGGCTTTTGACCTTGCACTGCCCGTAGTTGAGGAAATGGGACTTGAATTAGTCGATGCCGAATACAAAAAAGAAGGCTCGCGCTATTTCCTGCGGTTGTTTATTGACAAGAAGTGCGGCATTTCCATAGAGGACTGTGAACTTGTCAGCAGAACAATGGATCCGATTTTTGACAAACAACTCCATGAATCTCCGGATTATTTTGAAGTATCTTCACCAGGGCTTACACGGCCTCTTGTCACGCCTTCAGATTACCTGAGACATGAGGGTGAAGAAGTTGAAGTGTCATTCTATGCGGCAATCAAAGGAATAAAGAAATTTACCGGCATCATTTTGAAGGCTTCCGAGGAAGCAGTTGTTTTTGTGTCGGGGGACGAAACGCTGGAAGTGCCTTTCGCTGAGATTGCTTCTGCCAAAAGGACCATTAAAATTTAACTGACCAGACATGTAGAACGACAAAAATGAAATATTACAGATTGTAAATGGGTATAATCGTATAAGCTGCAGGATGGAAGGAGACCATAGGATGAATGAGAAACTGATCGAGGCGATCAAGCTGCTTGCCAAAGAGAGAGGCATAGATGAAGAGGTGCTTTTTGAGGCGATAGAAGAAGCAATTGTCGCCGCATTTAAACGTGAATTTTCAGACGCCAAGCAAAATGATAATGTGTTTGCCGAGATCGACCGTGAAACCGGAGAGATGTATGTATTTGAGGTCCGTACGGTATCTGAGGTTGTAGACAATCCCAAAATGCAGATTTCCCTTGAAGAAGCAAAGGCAATTGACCCGGAGCTTGAAGTCGGTGACAGCATCGACCTGACCATTCCTGTTGAATCACTTGGAAGACTTGCTGCAAACGCTGCAAAAAGCGCGATTAATCAGAAGCTGAGAAGTGCAGAGCATAGCAGAATACAGGACGAATTCTCCGGGAGACTAGGAGAGCTTGCCTCCGGTGTTATTCAGAGAAAAGACAGCAAATTCGTATTTGTTGATATTGGAAGGGCAGAGGCTACCCTTACAAAGCAGGAACAGGTTAAAGATGAGAAATATAACTTTAACCAGCACATGCGTTTTCTGATACTTAAAGTAGAAGAACATAATGGAAGGCCTGTCATTTATGTGTCCAGAAGCCACCCCAATCTGGTAAAGAAGCTCTTTGAACAGGAAGTTCCGGAAATTGCATCCGGAATTGTTGAAATTGTATCGGTTGCCAGAGAAGCAGGTTCGCGTACTAAGATTGCCGTTGCTTCCCGCGACGAGAATGTTGACCCTCTCGGTGCATGTGTCGGACAGCGCGGTGCACGTGTCCAAGCCGTAATGGATGAGCTCGGACAGGAAAAAGTAGATGTTATCGAATGGGATCAGGATCCCGCCATTTTCATCAGCAATGCTCTTTCACCCGCCAAGGTAGTTCGTGTAGATACGGATATATTCACAAAGCCGGATGGATCCCGTGATATGAATGCAAGAGTGGTTGTACCGGATCATCAGTATTCCCTGGCTATCGGCCGTGCCGGACAGAATGTTCGGCTTGCAGCCCGGTTAACCGGTTGGAAGATCGATATAAAGAGCGAATCACAGTTCCGCGAACTCATTCAGGATGAGTTTATGTCCCGTTTTACCGTCGCTGATGAAGATGACATGCAGGGAGATTCACAGGTTCTTGATCAGGATCAGGCATCCGACGAAACAGAACAGCAGCCTGACGAATAATGGAGGTGAGCCCTTCCTTGAAAAAGATTCCTCAACGCATGTGTGTATCATGCAGAGTCCGCAGGAATAAATCGGATTTGACCCGTGTAGTGCTTATGCCGGATGGATTGGTTTCTATAGATTCTACCGGAAAGAAACCGGGAAGAGGTGCCTACGTATGCAAGAATAAAGATTGTCTGGCTCAGGCAATCAAGGCACATAGATTTGACAGAGGACTGAAGACAGAGATTTCTTCTGAAGTAATTGAAGCTCTTTTACAGGAAGCTAATCTATATATAGATATTACAGATACCAGGCAGGAGGAAGAATGACACAAACAGGCAAAGCGGAAACGGACGGACTTTCTCAGCAGCGGGCAAGGGCGGAGTTAAAAATTCTTACCTTTCTTGGATTGGCGACGAAAGCAGGTAAAACAGTGTCCGGAGCTGATGCGGTTGCGGAAGCAGTCGCCAGAGATTGTGCTTATCTTGTATTAGTTACTGAAGATGCGTCGGAAGGAACCGCCAAGAAAATCGCGTTTTTTTCCCGACAAGCAGGTGTAAGCTTCTGCCGGTTTTCGACTCGGCAACAGCTGGGAAAATTCCTTGGGAAAGAAGATCGTGCAGTAGCGGCTGTTCTTGATAAAGGATTTGCGGATCGACTGATCCAGCTCTTACAGGATGGATTTGGTTTGGTTCAAGGAGAATAGTTATCTGGACGAAAGTTGGCAGAAGAATTACAGTAGGAGGATTTCATGACTGAAAATAAAGCTAAGGGTGCTCAGACACCGGAAAACACAGAGAAGAATCGCGAAGACATACACGAGCCGCAGGGCGCGGGAATCACTGTTAGTGGTATTTCGGGCACAAAGACGCTCCGTGTCGGTCGAGTCAACAAACGTCCGAAGGACGTAGTTGAGGATCATTCGGAAGCAAGTGCTGCGGCCCCCGCTTTTGTTACAGTCGCGCCTTCGGAACCGACAGTATCAGGTGTACCGGCTGCAGCTGTTTCAAAACAGATACCTGTTTTGAAGACAGAGCCTGCTGCGGCGTCTCCTTCTTCATCTCCAACTGCCCGGACTGAAAGTCATGCTGCAGTTGCCGAACCTCGGAAAGAAATGCAGCCTGCAGCTGAACATAAGCATTCCGAAAAAGCTCCTGCTGCGTCGGCGGACACAACAGTGTCTGCAACTGCTGCCAAGGCTCCGTCAGAGCATGTCCCTGTAAGTGCGGCTGCTCCCAAGGTACCTGCCACAGCAACAGCCCATACCGGGACAATGCCTGCTTCTGCAGCACCAACAGCAGCATCTTCCGGGACGGCACCTGCAGGGACAGTACATACATTGACGGCTCCTGCTGGAACAACGTCTTCAGGATCAGTGACTTCACAGGGATTCGTTAACCGCAATTCCTCGGACCGTCCGTATGGAAATACAGATAGAAGAGATGGACCGGGAGACTCCCGATCAACGTATACACGCCCGGCCGGTTCATATGATTCCTCAAGACCTCTGGGATCGCAGAATCAGAACGGCAATCAAAGCGGAAATCCAGGCGGATATTCCGCATCACGCCCGTCCGGTCCCAATGCCCCGTATGAGAATCGTCCGCAGGGACAGGGTGGATACCAGGGCAGCCGGCCGCAGGGACAAGGCGGATATCAGGGCAATCGACCGCTTGGTTCAGGTGCTCCGTATGAGAATCGTCCGCAGGGACCGGGTGGATACCAGGGTAATCGTCCGCAAGGCGCCCCCGGCGGATATCAGGGCAATCGACCGCTCGGTTCAGGTGTTCCGTATGAGAATCGTCCGCAGGGACAAGGCGGATATCAGGGTAACCGTCCAGTCGGCGAAGGCGGATTCTCACAAAGACCTCCGCAGAGCGGCTTTGGAGGTCCCCGTCCGCAGGGCGCCCCCGGCGGATATCAGGGTAATCGTCCCCAGGGACAGGGCGGCTTCGGCAGTTCAAGACCTCCGCAAGGCGGAGGCGGCTTTGCCGGGAATCGTTCCCGTAATGATTCTTTTGGCCCGGGTGCAAAAGACGAGAATTTTATCAGATCCAAAGAAGATAACGGATATGGTGCACGAAGTGCGTCAAGGACAGGCCCGGGCGGAGCTCGAGGTCCTGCAAAACCACATTCGGATATCCCTGCAGAAATCAGCAAGGAAAAGGCGAATTTCGCTGCAAGGGATGCATATGAGAAGAGCCGTAAAGAGCCTGCAAAAGATGCCAAGAAAGATGCAGCCAAGCCTGCAGCAGCTTTAACGGATCGTCGTGCAATCAACAAACGTGCTACAACCGCTTTTTCAGGACGCGGCGCATCGGAGATCCTATCAGACGATACAGCTCTTGATAATGTCTATCCTGCCGGTGCAAAAGGCAAGAGACCTGCGAGAAAAAATCCTCGTATGGCACCTCCGCCGCCTCAGCCTAAGGCCGTACTTTCCCATGTCCAGCTTCCGGAGTTTATTACTATTAAAGAGTTTGCCGACGGCGTTCAGAAACGTTCGGCAGATGTCATCAAGAGACTCATGAAGCTCGGAATGCTGGCAACGATCAATCAGGAGATTGACTTTGATACGGCAACTCTGATTGCATCAGAATATGGTATTACTACTGAGAAATTCATCGAAGTGACCGAAGAGGATATCCTCTTCGATGATACCGCAGATACTGACGAGACTTTACAGACACGTCCCCCGGTCGTGGTTGTCATGGGTCACGTCGACCACGGCAAAACATCACTTCTTGACAGGATTCGTTCGACTTCCGTTGTTAAAGGCGAAGCCGGCGGCATTACACAGCACATTGGTGCTTATACAGTTCGTCTGAAGGGCGGACGCCAGATAACTTTCCTTGATACCCCCGGTCATGAAGCCTTCACAACCATGCGTGCCCGCGGTGCGCAGGTTACGGATATTGCTATCCTTGTTGTTGCTGCTGATGACGGTGTCATGCCGCAGACGATTGAGGCAATCAATCATGCAAAAGCAGCAAACACTGAGATTGTTGTTGCTATCAACAAGATGGACAAACCCGGTGCTAATCTTGAAAAGGTTAAGCTTGAATTGTCCCAGCACGGTGTTATTCCGGAAGAATGGGGCGGTTCCAATGTTATGGTACCGGTCTCTGCAAAAACGGGTGACGGCATTGAAGATCTTCTTGAGATGGTTCTTCTTACTGCTGATGTCCTTGATCTCAAGGCAGATCCCAATAAGCAGGCAAAGGGAACAGTCATTGAAGCAAAACTTGATAAAAATAAAGGTCCTGTTGCTACCGTCCTTGTACAAAGAGGAACGCTTCGCAACGGTGATACTATTGTAGCCGGACCTATTGTCGGACGTGTACGTGCGATGACGGATGACAAGGGTGCAACTGTCAGGAAGGCAGGTCCTTCAATTCCTGTAGAAATTACGGGTCTTCCTGAGGTTCCGGATGCCGGTGAGATTTTCTACACAGTTACCGACGAAAAGGTAGCGCGCCAGCTTGTCGATAAACGCAGAGTCAAACAAAGAGAAGATCAGCTTAGAAAGAGTTCGCGTATGTCTTTGGAGACACTTGCAGCATCCCTTGCCGCCGGAGAAGTCAAAGACTTGAACTTGATCGTCAAAGCGGATGTTCAGGGCTCGGTCGAAGCGATTATTCAGTCGCTTGAGAAGCTTTCAAGTGATGAAGTCCATGTCAAGGTTATTCATGGAGCCGTTGGTACTGTAACCGAATCGGATATAGTTCTTGCAGATGTTTCCAATGCTATTATCATCGGGTTTAATGTGCGTCCTGCAACAACTATTGCAGAAAAAGCCAAAGAAACCGGAGTCGACATCAAGCTTTACAGTGTTATTTATAATGCGATTGAAGATGTTCAGGCTGCTATGAAGGGTATGCTCAAACCGACCTACGAAGAAGTGATTCTCGGTCATATTGAGGTTCGACAGATCTTCAAGGTGTCCAACGTGGGTACGATCGGCGGTGCATATGTAACTGACGGTAAGGTACTTCGTTCTTCGGAAGTCCGCGTCGTAAGATCCGGAATAGTCGTGCATGATGGAAAGCTCGCTTCATTGAAGAGATTCAAGGATGATGCCAGGGAAGTTGCTTCCGGGTATGAATGCGGAATTTCAATTGAGAATTTCAATGACATCAGAGAAGGCGATATTGTCGAAGCATTCGAGATGCGCGAGATTGCCCGCAAGTAATTATGCAGGGGACATCCAGCGCAGCTAAATGAAGGGGCCGTGAATAGTATGAAAATGGATCGCTCAGCCCGGGTTGGGGACGAGATGCAGAGAGTAGTTTCTCAGATTCTCAGAGAAGATGTTAAGGATCCCCGGATTCCTGTGATGACGTCGGTTGTTGAGGTTCGTATGTCACATGATTTGTCTCATGCGACTGTTTACCTATCCGTTATGGCGGATGAGAAAAGTAAAGAAGACTGTAAGGCTGCTGTCATGAGTGCATCCGGTTTCATAAAGAGAGAAGTATGCAAACGCATCAAACTGCGCGTAGCACCCGAGTTTCATTATGTATTTGATGATTCTATTGAACGCGGCATGCGCCTGATGGAACTTATCGATCAGACGGTTCAGGAGGATCAGTCACGTGGGTGAAAGTGCAGCTGCTATCGCCGGACAACTTCTTCTCATGACTTCTTCTTCGAAGGAAGTTCAGATTTTTCCGCACGTTCGTGTGGACGGGGATTGTCTTGGGTCATCTGCCGCGATGGCCATGGCTCTGAAGCTGCTTGGGATCCGGGCGAGACTATATATGGACGAACCCATTCCGGAACGCCTGGAGTTCATTGGTATTGAGCCAACACTTTTCGAGATATTTGATCAGAATAAACTGGATGAATATATTGAACAGCAAGGAATTGCCCTGGCAGTTGACTGCTCGGAGGCAGGCCGTATGGGCCGGTCCGGAAGTCTTTTTGCACATGCATCTGCCTGTCTGGTTATTGACCACCATATTTCCAGCGGTCTGTCTGCCGGTCTCCGATATGTTGACCCAAAAGCTGCCGCTGCTGCGGAACTTGTGCTGGAAATAATACATATCCTTGAAAAAATGACAGGGAAGAAGCTTTTGGATGCTGAAGTGTCCAACTGCCTCATGGTGGGATTACAGTCTGATACCGGACGGTTTTCCTATCAGAATACTACGCCGAAAACTTTCCGTGCGGCAGCCGAGCTTCTTGAAAATGGAGCAAATGTATATATCAATGCATATAATTTATATGATGTCACAAATGTTGAACGTATGCGGCTGACATCCCTCGCTTTGTCGAGCGCTAAGTTCTACTTTGGCGGCAGACTCGCACTGACGCTTGTCACGCAGGATATGATCCGGGAATGCAAGGCTTCTGAAGATGCTTCCGACGGATTGGCAGCAAGCCTTCGGGATATTAAGGGCGTGATTGTCTCTTTTGCCGTCAGGGAGACATCCGACGGCGAAATACGTGTAAATATTCGTAGTCATGATCCTTTTGATTCGGCTGCATTCGCTGCCGGATTCAACGGCGGCGGACATCATAGGGCAGCTGGTTTTTCAATTTTTGATATGTCCATACTTGATGTATCCAAACTAATCATCGAGAAGGTTGGTGAAGTAATATCGGAGAACGCATAATGACGGATAAGAAATCATATTCCGGTATCATCAATGTTAATAAGTCTGTCGGGCTCACATCTTTCCAGGTTGTTGGAAAGATAAGAAAGCTTCTCGGTGTGAAAAAGGTCGGACACTGCGGAACTCTGGATCCTTTTGCTTCCGGGGTTCTTCCTGTATGCGTCGGTAAAGCTACGCGAGTCGTCCGGTATATGGACGGATACGACAAAACATATCGATGTACGGCACATTTCGGGGCAAGTACCGATACGCAGGACCGGGAAGGTAAAGTAACCGGCGGAAGAATGCCTTCGCAGGACGAGCTTGAACAGATGAAGGCAGATGATTTTGCTGCTCTCCGGAAACTTTTTTCTGAACTTGAGGGTGATAAGGACCAGATGCCTCCCATGTATTCGGCAATTAAAATGGCGGGGCGCCCCCTGTATGAATATGCAAGGAAAGGTATAACCCTTGAGCGGCAGACACGACAGATTCGAATATACAATTGTGAGGTTCACCGGATTTCTGCGGAGGAAATGCTTTTGGCAGATTTTTCACTGTCCTGTTCAAAGGGGACATATATTCGCACAATTTGCGATGAACTTGGAAAGGATCTGGGCTTTGGTGCATATGCAGATGCCCTGCAGCGAACAAGATGCGGGCCTTTTTCGATAGATTCCGCATTCTCCCTGGAAGATCTTGAACGGCTGTTTGCAGCCGGACAGGTTACTGATTTTTTACTGTCTGAAGATTTTGCAGTGGCTCATATGCCGCGCTTTGAAGTATCTGAAGAAGAAGCTGCACATATACGGTTGGGGCAGCAAATGCCTTTGGAGATTTTTGAGGATAGAATGGTTCTGTCTGATACGGATGAGATGCGTTTGAAACCTCATTTTTGTGCTTATTATTCGGGACAATTACTTGCGATTGTACTGCCTGACGAAAAAGAAGGACGAAAAATTCTTCGTATTGAAAGGATGTTGGCATAATTTTGCGCATTTGGGAATTTAAAGAAGATAATAATGGTGTGCTTATCGCGCCGGATGGATTTTATGGGACTGCCGGTAATGGCCGCGCGGTCGCTTTGGGATATTTTGACGGTGTTCATCAGGGACACAGAAAAATACTCGATAAGCTTCAGTTGTTGGCACGGGAGAGAGAGATTCCCGCAATGGTTCATACTTTCTCCTCGCTGCCCAAATCCAAAACAGGCGACTCCCAGGACAAAGGGAGTTCTATGCTTACAACCCTGTCAGAAAAATGCATCATGTTTGACCGGATCGGAATGGATGAGACAGCTCTTTTCCCTTTTTCCGAAAATGTATCATCCTTGCATGCAATGGATTTTATGCAGAATCATCTGAAAAAAATTCTTGCGGCCAAAGTGATTGTTGCCGGCGAAGATTATCGTTTTGGACGGGGAAGGGAAGGGGATATGAAACTGCTGTCCCTGTGGGGGCATGAAAATGGAATTCAAGTGTATTCAGTACCTCCCGTCAAATATAATGATCAAATTATATCCAGTACATGGATCCGTGAATGTGTCAGAAACGGTAAGATCGCTTTGACAAACTCGCTTTTAGGATATCCTATTTCTTATGAGGGGATTGTACAGCAAGGCAAACACCTGGGAAAATCGTTTGGTTTCCCCACGGCAAATCTTGCGCCCGAGGAAGGGAAGGTTGTCGCTGCCTATGGCGTATATGCGTCGATTCTTTCCGTAAATGGTTCGTTCTATCCTGCAATTACCAATATCGGCCTTCGCCCGACGGTGAATACGTCGAACTTTATCCCGCTCGTAGAGACAATGATGTATGACCGCACGATGGATCTGTATGGAGACAGGATACGAGTGTTTTTACTTTCTTTTGTCCGTCCGGAGTACCGTTTCCCTGATACACAGGCGCTTAAGGAACAGGTCCACAAAGATATGGCAGAAGTGAGGCATTATCACGACCTTCATGGTCATGACTATTCGAATCTTCTTTCAGGTGTGATATGATTAGCAAGGCGTATACGGGCGATTGATTTTTTGCACGAATACCTAGTAAACAACAATTCGGATGAGGTGAAGAAAATGATGTTTCCAATGTCCTTTGCAGATACAAACGTGAGTTTTCCCGGACTGGGAATTAATGACCTGCCAATTAGTCGGATTGCTTTTCAGATAGGCAGTTTTCCAATCTACTGGTACGGAATCTGCATAATACTTGCATTTGGCATATGCGTAGGCCTCGCGATGAAGCAGGCAAAGAAATTTTCGCTGAATAGTGACCATGTCATTGATTTTTGTCTTGTAATTATTCCAGCTGCCATAATTGGCGCCCGCTTATATTATGTCGCCTTTTCATGGAAATCATTTGCAGCGGATCCGATAAAGATCTTTGATGTTCGCAGCGGCGGACTGGCTGTGCTGGGCGGAGTTCTTTTGTCTTTCGTTGCTGTGCTCATCACAGGAAAGATCAAAAAATTAAACACAGCCAATATTTTCGATTTTCTGATTGTTTACCTTCCTCTTGGACAGGCTATAGGACGGTGGGGCAATTTTTTCAACCAGGAGGCATTCGGAACCAATACAAATCTTCCATGGGGAATGATCAGCGAGTCGACCTCTTCCTATCTGAAGATATATGCTCCGACGCTCAACCCTGACCTTCCGGTCCATCCGACATTTTTCTATGAGTTTCTTGCAACGCTTCTGATCTTTGTTATTCTCATTTTTGTAAGAAAAAAGAGCAAGCTTCCATACGCAACGGTTGCTGTGTACTGCATTCTCTATGGCATTGCCAGATTCTTTATTGAGGGCCTGCGTACAGATTCACTTTATATCGCGGACACGGGGCTTCGTTCATCCCAGGTGCTTTCTGCCGTTCTGGTTGTCGTAGGATTTGGAATTATTGCGGTTGTCCGGTACCTTGGCCTTAAAAGGTTTGTTGCTGCGGATGCAGAGGTTATTGATTCTGCCGAAACCGGTGCTGCCGGTACGACGGATGAAACAAGCGAAACTAACGAAACAAGCAAAGCAGATGAAGCTGATGAAGCTGATGAAGCTGATGAACACCCGGAGATATCCGAAGATAAAGATATTTCCACAGACGGGGGAGACGATAGCATTACATGAATACTGGAAGATCAGGAATTGAACAGCTAAGAAACAATTATTTCCGTGCTGTTGATTACTGGCTGATTGTACCGATTCTGACCCTTACCATGATAGGCCTGTATGTGTTGAACGGGGTTCTTAAAGACGGATACACCGATTATCCCCAGAATTTGTACAAACAAGCTGGAGCTGCCGTTGTGGGTATCTTCATTGCCCTGCTTATCTGCCTGCTTGAGACACACTTTCTTAAACTGATCGGATGGGGTATGTATTTGTTTTCCGTGCTGCTCCTTATGGTCATGCCGTTCGACGGCTTTTCCATGAAAGTACTCTGGGGAGCAGATGCCTGGATGAAAGCACCCATTGTCGGAACATTCCAGCCATCTGAATTAGCCAAAATCGGGTTGGTTCTGGTTGCATCCTTTATTTTCGAAGATATTTCAGAAAAGAAAGTAACGGTAAAAAAAGGATTCCTTTATCTTGGAATTGTGTATGCGATACCCCTCGCCTTGATTTTTGTCCAACCTGATTTCGGAACAGCCATGGTTATTATCTTTTCTTTTATATGCATATTATTTATATGGGGACTCAAATACCGATATTTCTTTCTTGCACTTTCCGGCGTGATTGTGGCAATACCTTTCGTGTGGAATTTTTATCTGGAGGCGTATCAAAAGAAAAGGATTCTCTCCCTCCTGTTTGCAGGATCGGACCCGAAAGCGGAATACAATCTCGTCCAGGCTAAAAATGCGATTGCCTCCGGAGGCCTCATCGGAAACACGACAGGTACTTACATACGGGTTCCTGTTAAGGAATCGGATTTTATATTTACTGCTGTCTCTGAGCATATGGGCTTTATCGGTACGACAGCCATCATTCTTCTTTCGTTTTTCTTTATTTTGAGGTGTTTGTATGTGGCATCCCAGGCTACCCAAAAATCGTATTCCTTTGTCGTGATTGGCCTTGCCGCAGGCCTTGCCTTTCACTTTATTGAAAACATGGGGATGTGTGTCGGACTTCTGCCGATTACTGGTATCCCTCTTCCTTTCATCAGTCTTGGAGGTACGGCACTATTAGTCAACTTCATTGCAGTTGGGATCATTCTCAATATATCCATGGATAGAAACCTTGGACAGAGATAAATAATCCCGGACTTTTATTGCCTGATTTTGAATAGTATTTTCACAAAACCATCCTTTGCGGCAAGCAGGGGATGGTTTTTTTGTGTTTCGGTAAAGTTTGTTCGGTTTTTACAGACAATACTCTCAAATACGCTTGAACTTCTGTTTTCAGGCGTGTAAAATACAAGCAAGTGGAGTGACGTGGAGCGAACGATTAGGTTAGTGGTGAATAGTGGTGGATAACTTTGTGGAAACGGGGGATAACTAATTGGCAAGGTACACAAATAAGATCGATTCAAAGGGAAGAGTATTCGTACCGTCTAAGCTGCGCGACAGCATGGGCAAGAGTATTGTTGTCACTTTGAGCCTTGATCAGGGTTACCTTTCCGTATACACCGAAGAGCGGTTCGCACATATCCGCCAGCAATTTGAATCGTTGAACAGCATGGATTCCAAAGTTAGAAGAGTTATGCGGCTGATTATCGGAGAAGCACTTGTGTGCGATCTGGACAGCCAGGGAAGAATCTCTGTCTCATCGGAACTATGGGAACACATAGGAACAGGTCCATCTGAAGAAATCAGCATTATCGATCTTGGAGATAAACTTGATATTTGTTCAAAGACATTCTACGAAAAGAAGAAGGAGGAGTTAAGTTCTGTCATGGAGCTTGACCTAACGGAATACAATGTCACAGGACTTTGATTTTTCACACCTTCCTGTTCTTTTTAACGAGTGCATGCAGATGCTCTGTATCCGTCCGGATGGTATTTACGTAGACTGCACAGCAGGCGGCGGCGGACACAGCGGCGGGATTCTTGACCAGCTCGGTCCGGATGGTTTATTGATTTCACTTGATAAGGATGATGAGGCGCTCGCAGCCTGTAATAGAGTCAGGGAAGAGAAGAAGAGCCGCGCACAGTGGAAGATCATCAAGTCTGATTTTTCTGCACTGGCATCAGTACTCGATGATCTGGAAATTGAAAAGGTTGATGGTATTCTGGCGGATCTTGGTGTCTCGTCACATCAGCTTGACACCGCGGACAGGGGTTTCTCCTATGCAAGCGACGGTCCGCTGGATATGCGTATGGATGACAAGCAGAAGCTGACGGCTGAAATTGTTATAAATCGCTACGCAGAAGATGAAATAGCTAAAATACTGCGGACATACGGAGAGGAGCGGTACTCGGGAAGAATTGCCTCCGCCATTGTAAATGAACGTAAAAGCAATCCGATCCGCACAACTGCGGAACTATCCGGAATTATCATGAAAGCCATGCCTGCAAAATCCAAGAATGAAGATCAGCATCCGGCGAGAAGATCTTTTCAGGCAATCAGAATCGAAGTAAATCATGAGCTTGAGTCCATTGTAAAACTTCTGGAGGATGCTCCGAAGTATCTTCGTCCGGGTGGAAGACTTGCCGTCATTTCGTTCCACTCACTTGAAGATCGATTGGTCAAAGAGACTTTCCGCACTCTGGAAGATCCGTGTATCTGCCCTAGAGAATTCCCGGTCTGCGTGTGTAACCGCAAGCCATTCGGCAAATCCGTATCAAGAAGGGCAATTGAAGCCTCAGAAGCGGAAGCTTCGCAGAACAAAAGGTCAAGAAGCGCGAAACTCAGAGTTTTTGAGAGGAATGAAGAATAATGAATGCATATGCTGTAAACGACTGGGATGAACTTGAAGCCTCGTACTTCGGGAAAAGCACAGGAACATATGATTATGCTCCGCAGCCCGCATATGGCAGCATGACAGCGCCGGGACGCGGGTATGCTCCTCAGAATATCCCTGTAGAAGTGCCATCAAGAAATATTCCCAACTCCAAAACACGCAAAAAGGCAGAAGATGACCATTTGCGTCATCTGGAAATTATTGCTGCACATAAAAGCAAGGAACGCTATATTTCAGCGAAGCGTCTAAAAGAGGCGTTGGTCGTAACACTCGGAATTGCAATTGTTGCGAGTATGTTTGCATTCCTTTTGTATCGCCAGTCACAGATTACTTCTCTCAATTTTCAGAACAATGAAGTACAGAAGCAAATAAAGGTGCTTGAGCAGGAGACGAGTCAAATTCAGGAAGAGCTGATTTCCAACGCAGATCTTCAGCAGATCCGGTGGGATGCCATGGAAAAACTTGCGATGCAGGAACCAAGCGCGAAACAAATAATGACAGTAAAGCTTCCTTCAGCGGATCTTCTGGTTACCAATTCATCTTCTGCAGCTTCAATAAGCAGCAAAGCAAGTCTTGCCATTGCCAAGGCAAATCTGGCACAATACTATTTATCTATTGAATGAAGGGAAGGCGTAAGCTTTGACTGAGTATACGAATAGAAACCCGGGCGTCGGAAGAAATTCGCGCAGCAGACTATCCAAGAGACGCCGTCATACAAAAAATCATAAAGAATCTCCCCTCACCGGCAAACGGAGGGGGTGGATTCTTTTTATTGGAATTTGCATAACGGCATTCTGTGTTTTTCTTTTGTATTCCCTCTATGACCTTCAGATAAACCAATATGAATATTATTCGCAGCTCGCATCCAAGCAGCATTGGAAACGCATTCAGGATGAGCCGGTCCGCGGTGATATCCTGGATGCAAACGGGAACACTCTCGCCAGCACAACGTATGTATATACTGTCGGAATTACACCTTCGGATCTGCGGTCGCTTAACAATAAGGTGGATACACCGGCAATTGCCGCAAATATTGCTTCATCCCTGGGACTGGATATTGCAGTTGTAAATACTGCTGTCGCAGATACGGAGGCTTCATATGTGCAGCTTGCCAAAAATTTGCCCAAAGATAAGATAGACGTGTTTAATGCCTATATCAAAGACAACAATATCGGCGGTATTAAAGTGGATGCGGTTGCAAAGAGGTATTATTCAAACGGTTCTCTTGCTTCGCAGGTTCTGGGTTATGCAAACGCCACGGACGGAATACTCTTCGGACAGCTTGGAATTGAATCGGAATATAATTCAGTGCTTACCGGCAAAGAAGGCTATACATATGTTGAGGTTGACAATTATTCCGGCGGCGCACTGCCGTATTCGCCGCCAACAACGATAGCAGCAGAAGACGGATATAACGTTGTTCTGAATATTGACCAGAATATTCAGGAAATTGCGGAAAATGCCTGTAAGGAAGTGAATGACATTTATAATGTTATTGACGGTGTAACGGCTATTGTAATGAATCCGTATACGGGTGCTGTACTTGCGATGGCCTCCTATCCGGATTTTGATCCCAATAATCCTATAGCCGAACCTGACTGGGTTGATCCGGCAGTATGGAGTACTTTGTCGAATAAGGATCAGACTACATTTATTATGTCCGAGGCCTGGAGAAACCGTGCGATCTCAGATACTTATGAACCGGGTTCAACCTTCAAAGCTTTTACAACGGCGATAGCACTTGAAGAAGGCCTGACATATGAAGATGAAATCTTCAGCGATGCGCCGATTGCCATTACAACAGTAGATACGATCAGCTGCTGGCAGCAAAAAAGTGCCGGAATCAATCATGGACTCGAGACATTAAAGCAAGCTTTTGAAAACTCCTGCAATCCGATTTTTGTCCAATTGGCACTGAAAATCGGCATTGACAAATACTATGAATATGTACACAACTTTGGCTTTTACAATCAGACAGGCGTTGATCTTCCTTCGGAAGGAGTTGGAATTTTCCATAAAGTTCCAACAAAAGTTGACTTGGCCACTCTTTCCTTTGGCGAGTCGTCAACGGTTACTCCTTTGCAGCTAGCCAATGCATACTGCGCGCTTGTTAACGGCGGCACTCTCATGACGCCGCAAATTGCAAAGTGCCTGACGGACAAAAACGGTAATATTGTGAAGGAATTTCAACCTGAGGCAATACGGACAATTTTTTCAGAAGAGACCGCTAATCGAATCAGAAAACTGATGGAAGGCGTTGTTACAGAAGGAACCGGAACCGCAGGCTATGTAGAAGGATACAATGTTGCAGGAAAAACAAGTACATCTACGACAGAGAACGGCCAATATGCCGGCCTTCACGTGCTGTCTTTCGGCGGTTATGCACCTGCCAACGACCCGCAGATCGTTGTCCTTGTTGTTGTCAACAAACCGGCGGATAAATTGGTTGCTTCAAGCTGCGCAACAAAAGCCGCGGCAAATATTGTATCCCGGACACTTGAATACCTGGATATCAAACATGTATACACGGATGATGACTACACAAAACTTACCACAAAATACTCCGTCCCTGATGTGACCGGTAAGACTTACAAGGAGGCCAGGGCAATTCTCTATATTGCCGGGTTTACTGTTGCAGATGGTGAAGATAATATGGATAAGGATGCTGTGATCACATCCACATTTCCTGCCAAAGATGCAGCGCTCTATAAAAACGGACAAGTAGTACTCTACTCCGGGACAGTTGCGGAAACGGATATGAAGCAGGTTGTAATACCTGATTTCACCGGTAAAGACATTGCGGAATGCATCAAAGAAGCAAGAATCAGCGGAGTTAATATTGATATTGAAGGCGATAGTAAAGGTACGGTTATATTACAGAACCTGTTAACACCGACAACCACAGAAGGAACCCCTTCAGAGGAGCCGACAGGCACACCGACGCCCGCTGCAGAAATCTCAACCGCTCCGACCGGAACAGAAACCACTGTGACACCTCCCGCCGGACAGACAGGGGAGAATACTTTGACAAAAGTTGCGATGGGTACCATTATTCATATCGTGATGGCAGCATAAAGGAGTTTAGCATGAATACATTGAAGAGTCTTGCAGAGGGATTGGAATACGATATTATATGCGGTCCGGATACAATGGAAATAACATCGGTTGTATATGACTCAAGAAAAGTGACCTCCGGATCGCTTTTTGTCTGCGTCTGTGGATTTGTGTCGGACGGGCACCGATATATTTCGCAGGCACTTGATAAGGGTGCATCTGCTATATTGATTCAGGGAAGCCAGGATATTTTGACCGTACCGGATCTTATTAAAATGGCGTCCGCTAAAAATGCGGCCGTTCTGTCAACACCTGATACACGCCGGGGCCTGGCCCATGTAAGCGCAGCTTTTTTTGCACATCCGTCGAAAAAACTGAATCTTCTCGGAATAACGGGAACCAAAGGAAAAACCACCACAAGCTATATGGTTCGGGACATTTTTGAAAAAGCAGGAAGAAGCACCGGCCTGGTCGGTACTGTGTCAAATATTGTTGCCGGTGAGGTGCGTCAGGCTGAACGCACTACGCCTGAGTCCTATGATCTGCAGAAGCTTTTGTATGAAATGGCCCAGAAGAATTCGGACAGCTGCGTGATGGAGGTTTCTTCACAGGGTCTGATGCTTGACAGGGCTTACGGGTGCAGGTTCACCGTTGGAGCTTTTACGAATCTATATCATGATCATATAGGTGAACACGAACATGCCAATATGAAGGAATACCTGGAAGCAAAGCTTCTGCTGTTTGATCAGTCAGAAACCGGCGTTATAAATGCCGACGCAGATTCTTTCGAAAAGGTCATGGAGTATGCACAGCAAAGATGTCCGGTATTTACATACGGCATAGACAATCCATGCAGCGTCCGGGCGGTGCAGATTCGGAAAGACATACAGAACGGGAAAATCGGGACAGCTTTTGTCCTAATTAGTCCATGGTATAATGAATCGGTTTTTGTAGCAATGCCAGGAAAATTCAATGTATATAATGCACTTTGCGCTATTTCGGTTGCAGGAGTGTGCGGGATTCCTTTTGAGGCAGTCCGTGAGGGACTTGCCGGGGTTTCCGTGCCGGGACGCCTCCAAATGGTTCCCCACAAGGGGCCCTTTACAGTACTTGTGGATTATGCACATAATGCGGCCAGCCTTGAGAACCTTCTTGATACGCTGCGCGAATACTGTTCCGGACGACTGATCACACTGTTTGGATGCGGCGGTGACCGCGCCAAATCAAGGCGATATGAGATGGGAGAGGTATCCGGTAAACGCAGTGACCTTACAATAATAACTTCGGATAACCCCAGAAGTGAGAACCCGATGGACATCATTGCGGATATTCTTGTGGGGCTTGCTAAGACCGAAGGCACATATTTGCTGGAACCGGACCGGAAAGCGGCGATTTCCCTCGCACTTTCACTGGCTCAGAAGGATGATTTTGTCATAATAGCCGGCAAAGGGCATGAGAATTATCAAATATTCAGGGATCAGACGATTCACTTTGATGATGCCGAAACGGCGGCAGAGCTTCTGTCTGTCATGGATCAAAAGCGGGATTAGAAGGAGAAATGACAAATTATGCGGCTATTTACAGAGCGTGAAATACTGGAGGCAACAGGCGGAATTCTGATCGGTGCGCAGGTACCGGGTATTGATGATGTCCGCGTTGTTGACAGCGTCTCGACTGACACCCGTTCCCTTGAACCGGGAGCCTTATTTGTGGCCCTTGTCGGAGAACGCTTTGACGGACACTCCTTCTGCCAGACAGCCTATGAAAAGGACGCTTCCCTATTGCTCATCAGTGATGAGCACATGCTCCCAAAAGGCGCAGCAGGCATACTTGTGCCGGATACACTTCTGGCCCTTCATGCCCTTGCACGGGCCTATAGAAGAAAGCTTGCATGTAAAGTCATAGCCGTAACAGGAAGTGTAGGAAAAACGTCGACGCGCGAGATGCTGTTTGCAGCTCTTTCCCATACTATGCGGACACATGCTACCAAACACAATCTCAACAATGAAATCGGCATGCCGCTTACCATCCTTTCCGCCCCTTCAGACACACAGCTGCTG
>Ga0209125_1001499_pt1 | contig 21501 bp, 24 predicted proteins | sample BarGraIncub1131A_FD_184503 | JGI IMG/M metagenome (GOLD analysis project Ga0209125, IMG submission 184503) | Arctic peat soil microbial communities from Barrow, Alaska - Barrow Graham LP Incubations 11-31A (SPAdes) (version 2) | ecosystem: Environmental > Terrestrial > Soil > Wetlands > Peat...
CTTTAATCTTTCTCTAGTAGCTATGAATGAATTTTTAATATTTCAGTTAAAGTATCCTTCATAACTTTTCTATCCACTATTTTATCTATGAATCCCTTTTGGAGCAAAAATTCAGCCCTTTGAAATCCCTCTGGTAATTGCTGCTTTAATGTCTGCTCTATAACTCTTTTACCCGCAAAACCTATTAGTGCATTAGGTTCTGCGAGAATTATATCTCCAAGCATTGCAAAACTAGCTGTAATTCCACCTGTAGTAGGGTCTGTAAGAACAGTTATATATAGGCAACCTTTTTCATTATGCCTTGCAATAGCAGCACTAGTTTTAGCCATTTGCATAAGCGAAAATATACCTTCTTGCATCCTAGCCCCCCCTGAGGCTGTAAAAATAATGATTGGTTTTTTAGCTTCAGTTGCTCTTTCGATAGCCCTGGTTATTTTCTCTCCAACAACGCAACCCATGCTTCCCATCATAAAATTACTATCCATCACTGCAATAATCGTATCCTGTCCATTTATCTGCCCTTCTCCGGTTATCACGGCTTCATTCAATAAAGTTTTATCCCGCATACTTTGGAGTTTATCTGTATATCCTTCAAAATCGATAGGATTTTCTGAAATCATAAACTTATCGTATTCTATAAAAGTCCCTGTGTCTAATGTGTAATTTATTCTTTCCCTAGAACCAATTCTGAAATGAGTTCTACAATTATCGCATGTCATTACACTGCTCTCTAAATCTTTATTATAAAGGATTTTACCACAGGTTTCACATTTAACCCACATTCCTGAAGGGATAGTAGGCTTTTTCTCACCATTTTCATTTTCTGAATTTTTAACTTCCATATATCTACTTTTTTTAAATATACTTCTAAACTCAAACATATAGCTACCCCTTTCTAAAAACACATATATACTATAATTTATAACGCATAAAATAGATATTCATATTTATAGTATAACGCTTTTATGTAATAAATCCCAGTATGTGTTTAGCTAGTATTTTAAAGATCTTTAAATTCTTTACTAATAAAACTAGTATCAAAGTTACCTTTTATGAAATTCTCGTTATTTACTATTTTAAATTGGAAGTCTATATTTGTGTCAATACCTTCTATTATAAACTCACCTAAGGCACTTCTCATTTTACATATTGCTTCTTCTCTATCTTTTCCGTGTACAATAAGTTTTCCTATCATAGAATCATATGTTGGGGGAATTTTATATCCTTGATATGCAGCACTATCAATTCTTACTCCATACCCTCCTGGTGCATGAATTGATTTTATCTCACCTGGACATGGCATAAAATTTTTATTAGGATTTTCTGCATTTATTCTACATTCAATAGCATGGCCCTGAATTTTTATATCCTCTTGTTTATAAGGAAGCACTTCTCCTGACGCAATTCTTATTTGAGCTTTAATTAAATCCACTCCAGTAATCATCTCCGTTACTGGATGCTCAACCTGTATTCGCGTATTCATCTCCATAAAATAGTATTTTCCGTATTTATCCAATAAAAATTCTATAGTTCCAGCACTTTTATAATTAATAGACTTAGCCGCTTTAATTGCAACCTCACCCATCTGTTTTCTAAGTTCTTCTGTCATTGCAGCTCCTGGTGCCTCTTCTATTACCTTCTGGTTACGACGCTGAACTGAACAATCTCGCTCACCAAGATGAATTACGTTCCCATGCTCATCTGCAAGTATTTGAAATTCTATATGTCTTGGCTCTTCAATAAATTTTTCCATGTACATTGTGTCATCACCAAAAGCAGTTTTTGACTCTGCTTTAGCGGTATTGTATGCAGGTATAAGCTCCTCTGCTTTTCTAACAATTCTTATACCACGTCCACCACCACCTGCGGATGCTTTTATCATTACGGGGTATCCTATTCTTTGCGCGGAACTTATTGCATTTTCTTCATCAACAATTGCTCCATCTGAACCAGGAACTACTGGAACTCCAGCATCTATCATCATTTCTCTTGCCTTTAATTTATTGCCCATATTATCAATATTTTGTGAATTTGGACCTATATACTTTATATTACATTCCTCACACATCTGTGTAAACTTACTATTTTCAGATAAAAACCCATAGCCAGGATGAATTGCCTCTGCACCTGTTAGCACTGTAGCACTTAGTATATTTTGCATATTTAAATAACTATCCTTAGATTTAGCAGGTCCAATACATATAGCCTCACCCGCCATTTGAGTATGAAGGGCATCCTTATCTATCTCTGAATATACTGCCACAGTTTGAATACCCATTTCATTACAAGCCCTTATTATTCTTACCGCTATCTCGCCTCTATTAGCAATTAATATCTTCTTAAACATATTATTTACCTTCCCTACACTTAAAATTATTAATTAAAGGGTTTTTTAGTAATTAAAGACCTACTGCAAAGGTAATTTCGGCTTCTGCCGCTTTTTCTCCATTTACTGTAGCTACTGCCTTTCCAATTCCAACAGGACCCTTCATTTTGGTTATTTCTACCTCAAGCTTTAATACATCTCCTGGAACAACTTTCTTTTTAAATCTAGCTTTATTAATACCACCAAAGTAAGCAATTTTACCTTTAAAACCTTCCATACTTAAAAGTGCTACTGCTCCAACCTGTGCAAGAGCCTCAATAATTATTACTCCTGGAAGTACAGGCTCTGCTGGAAAATGTCCTTGAAAAAAATATTCATTCATAGTAATATTCTTATATCCCACAGCTCTTTTTCCTGGTTCTAATTCCTCTACCTTATCTACAAATAGAAATGGATATCTATGAGGAATAATCTCTTGAATTTGTTTTATATCTAAAGTAGTCCCTTTTATATTTTCCATATTAATGTTTCCACCCCTCACGCTATTAAATAAGTGGACATATTACAGTTTAAAACTGTCCTTTTACCATTAATTTTCAATTATTTTGAATAATGGCTGTCCGTACTCTACCATATCTTCATTTGAAACTAATACTTCTATAATTTCTCCATTTACTTCACTTTCAATTTCATTCATAAGTTTCATAGCCTCTAAAATACAAAGCGTATCTCCAACTTTAACCTTAGAACCAACTTTAACGAAATTCTTTGATTCAGCACTTGGAGAAGTGTACATAGTTCCAACAATAGGCGATTTAACCACAAATACATTTTCATCTTGTATTGTTTTAGATGCATTTTTTATGGTTTTAGCTATATCGCTTTCTAGTTTATCAACATACACTTCATTTGTAGCTATATTTTCATTTGTTAATGGTTCTCTAATTTGCTCTACAATAGTAGCATTTACAGGCGTTTTTTCTACTATCACCTGTTGCTCTTTTTTCTCCATCTTTATTCTAATACCTTCTGTCTCAATTTCGAAACAAGTAATTTGTGAATCACTGACTGTTTTTATTAATTCCTGAATATTTTTATAATCCATAATTACCTACCATCCCATTTTTTTAATATAATAGTAGCATTATGACCACCAAATCCCAGAGAATTTGACATCGCATATTTAAGTTGCTGTTTTCTACCTATGTTTGGAACTATATCTAAATCGCAATCTTCGTCTGGCACTTTATATCCTATTGTCGCTGGTACAAATCCTTCCTCTAATGCTTTTACACATATTATAGCTTCTATAGCCCCTGCTGCTCCGAGTAGATGTCCTGTCATGGATTTTGTTGAACTTACAGGTATCTTATATGCGTATTCTCCAAAGGCAGATTTTATAGCTACAGTTTCAAATTTATCATTATATGGGGTACTTGTTCCATGTGCGTTGATATAAGATACTTCCTCTGCCTTAATATCTCCATCTTTAAGCGCCATTACCATTGATCTTGCAGCCCCTTCTCCATCTGGTGATGGTGAAGTTATATGATAGGCATCACAAGTTGATCCATAACCCTTCATCTCTGCATATATTTTTGCATTCCTTTTTTCTGCATGCTCTAAAGATTCAAGTATAACTATACCTGCACCATCTCCCATAATAAACCCATCCCTCTCTTTATCAAAAGGAATTGATGCTCTTAAAGGATCTTCACTTTTGCTTAGAGCTGTTAGTGACACAAATCCTGCTAAAGCTAATGGACTTATTGATGCCTCTGCACCTCCAGCTATTATTATGTCAGCTCTTCCATCTTGAATCATGTGAAAAGCGTCTCCTATTGCATTAGTTCCTGTAGCACAAGCCGTGACTACACTAGAACACATACCTTTAGCGCCATACTTTATTGCAATGTTTCCAGCTGCCATATTACCTATTATCATAGGTATTAAATAAGGTGTCACTCTATTCGGTCCCTTTTCCAAAAGCTTTTTATGTTCTTGCTCAATAGTACCAATTCCACCTATTCCTGAACCAACTATTACTGCCAATCTTTCACTATCTATAGCTTGCACGTCAAGTCCTGAATTCTTAACCGCTTCCTCCGCTGCAACCATTGCATACTGACAATATTTATCCATTTTTCTAGCTTCTCTTTTGTCGAGTGCTACCGTTACATCAAAATCTTTAACCTCTGCAGCCAGCTTACATTTAAAATTTGTAATGTCAAAAGACTTAATTACATCTATACCACAAGTACCTTCTTTTATATTATTCCAAAAACTATTTACATCATTTCCTATAGGAGTAACTGCTCCCATGCCTGTTACAACAACTCTATTTTTCATAAAGTGAACCCTCCTTCAAATCATCACCCAAGGCACATTTAAATAAATATAAATCCAATATTCTAGTTTATTTTCATGTTCCTAAAGGTGCTATATTAACTGCTTTTTCAACTACATTACCATTCCACCATCTACGTTTATAACTTGACCTGTTATATATGAAGCTTCCTCTGAGGCTAAAAATGCTACTGCATTAGCTACATCTTCTGGCATGCCAAGTCTCTTTAGTGGAATACTGTTTATTATAGCATCTTTTGCCTTAGTGGGCAAAGCTTCAGTCATATCTGTTTGAATAAATCCTGGTGCTATGGCGTTACAAGTAACTCCACGACCTGCAAACTCTCTAGCAACAGCCTTAGTCATTCCTATTATGCCTGCCTTTGAGGCTGAATAATTCACCTGACCTGCATTTCCTGTAATCCCTGACACTGATGATATATTAATTATTCTTCCATGTCGCTGCTTAAGCATTATGGCTGATACATGCCTTGTGCAATTAAATGCACCTTTTAAGTTAATATCTATAACACTATCAAAGTCCTCTTCTTTCATTCTCATTAGAAGGCCATCTTTTGTTATGCCAGCATTATTAACTAGAATATCCAGATTTCCGAATTCTTCAATACATTTTTTCATCATATACTCTACATCACTATAACTACTAATGTCAGCTTTAACTGCTAATACCTTAACTCCCAAAGCTTCTATTTCTTTTACAACTTCAAGCACTGCATCTTCACTTTTCCTATAATTAACAACTATGTTTGCTCCAAGCTTTGCTAGCTTTACAGCTATTGCTTTTCCAATACCACGACTAGCTCCTGTAACTACTGCTGTTTTTCCTTTTAACATAAATTTGTGATCTCCTTTACGTCTTACTATGGCCTTAATTCTTAATAAGTTATGATTATAATTTTTCCTACTACTTAATTAATTTCATTTTTTAAGTAATTCAACTGCTTTATTTAAAGATGCCATATCTTCTACATTAACCATAATAAGTTTTCTATCAATTTTCTTAACAAATCCACTTAATATCTTACCTGGACCTATTTCGACGAAGGTATCAACACCATCTTTTATCATATTTCTTATAATTGTTTCCCATAAAACAGAGCTCATAACTTGAAGTTTCAAGTTAGCTTTTATATCATCTTTGCTCTTTATATAATCACCATTTACATTTGTCATTACTGGAATAGTAATATCTTGAAGGTCTATATTTTTAAGTTCTATTTCTAATTTCTCTGCTGCTGATTTTAACATCGACGTGTGGAATGGTGCACTTACAGCTAAACGCACTGCTCTCTTTGCACCCTTTTGCTTAGCTATTTCGCAAGCACGATCAACCGCAGCTATTTCCCCGGCAATTACTATTTGTCCTGGGCAGTTTAAGTTTGCAACCTCAACTATTCCACAAGCGCTAGCCTCATTGCAAGCTTCCTGTGCTAAGTTAGGCTCAAGGCCTAGAATAGCCGCCATAGTCCCTATTCCTACAGGTACCGCTTCCTGCATATATTTCCCTCGCTTTTTAACAAGCTTTATAGCATCTTTGAAGTCCATAGCTCCACTACAAACAAGTGCTGAATACTCTCCAAGACTAAGTCCCGCAGTTACATCGCACTTTATGCCATGTTCTTCTAATGCCACAAGTGCAGCTATGCTAGTAGCTAAAATAGCAGGTTGAGTGTTCTCAGTAATATTTAACTCTTCGATTGTACCCTCAAAACAAAGTTTACTCAATTCAAAATTAAGTTCTTTATCTGATATATTAAATATAGCCTTGCAAGCCTCTATATTCTCAAATAGTTCCTTTCCCATACCAATATATTGGGCTCCCTGTCCTGGAAAAATAAAAGCAACTTTACTCATAATTTCACTCCTTAAATCCTTTGATCTATATCAAATTATTGCATGTTTTATTTGAATTTTATAATAGCGTCTTCTGCTTCTGTAAACATTTCTTCTATAATTGCCTTGCAACTTTGTTCTTTCTTTACAAGACCTGCTATTTGACCTGCAAGAAGAGATCCCATCTCTATATCGCCTTCTTTTGCTGCTCTTTGTAGACATCCTCGTCCGAGCTCCTCTAAAGCCTCTATTGAAGCATTTTCCTTTTCGAGTTTTTGAAATTTTCTTGATAACTTATTTTTCAGAACCCTGACAGGGTGACCAGTAGGTCTTCCTGTAACCACCGAATCTATATCCTTTGCAGCTAATATCTTCTTTTTATAATTTTCATGTATTGTACATTCATTTGCTACTAAAAATCTTGTTCCTACTTGAACTCCCTGAACACCAAGCATGAAAACTGCTGCAATACCTCGTCCGTCACCTATTCCACCTGCTGCAATTACTGGTATATTAACTCCATCAACAACTTGCGGTACTAATGCCATAGTTGTAAGTTCGCCAATATGTCCTCCTGATTCACAACCTTCTGCAATAACTGCATCTGCTCCCGCTCTCTCCATACGCTTAGCTAAAGCAACTGACGCCACTACAGGTATAACCTTAATTCCATGTTCTTTCCAAAGTTCCATATATTTACCAGGGTTACCCGCACCTGTAGTGACCACTTTAATACCTTCTTCGCATACAAGATGTGCAATCTCTTCTGCATTATCACTCAAAAGCATTATATTCACTCCAAAGGGTTTATCTGTTAGTTTTTTTGCTTTTCTAATTTCATCTCTTATATAATCAACTGGTGCATTAGCTGCGGCTATAATACCTAAGCCCCCTGCGTTAGATACTGCTGACGCTAAGCTACTATCTGCAACCCAAGCCATTCCACCTTGTATTATTGGATATTTTACCCCTAGCTCTTCGAAAAATATGGAATTAAACATTTTACCCCTCCTTTATTTCTTAAAAGCATATAGTTAAGGTCAGATAATTAAAGAAAAAAAGCATATATTACCACAACTGTATTTTATGTAATATATACTTTTTAACATACCAAAAGAAACTAAATGTGTATATACCTAGTAGTTTCGATTTCTAATTACCTGATCCCTTAATTTCTATTATTTCAGTTTTGCTTCTATATAATTAACAATTCCCTTTACATCCTTAATATTTTCTATATCCTCATTCGGTATTTCTATCTCGAAGGCCTCTTCGAGTGACATTACAATTTCAAATATCTCAAGAGAATCTATTCCTAAATCATCAGTAAATTTTGCCTCCATTGTAACCTCTACTTCGTCTATCCCCAATTGTTCAACTATTACCGCTTTAACTTTTTCAAATACCATTATTAATTCCTCCTAATTTTTATTTATTAATTGTCCATTCTATCAATGAAGCTCCGTAGGTTAATCCACCGCCAAAGCCTACAAGTATAATTTTATCTCCAGCCTTTAATAAATTAGTTTTATTCATTTCGTCTAATGCTATGGCTATACTTGCTGCTGAAGTATTTCCATATCTATCTAAATTAACGAAAAACTTATCTTTATCAGCCTTTAATCTTTTAACAACAAAATCTATTATTCTGAAATTTGCTTGATGGCAAACTACATACTTAATATCGCCAAGCGTATAATCATTTTCACTTAAGATTTTATGTATACTACTTACAATAGTATTTACTGCAAATTTAAAAATCTCTTTGCCATCCATACTTATAGTTGCTTTAAAATCTTTATTTCCATTTGTAAAAGTATTTTTCACATCAACGTTTGGGCAAGTTAAAACTCCACCCTTGCTACCATCTGAAGATGAATTCACAGAAATAATTCCTCGTGAACTACCTGCCTCAAGTACTGCTGCTCCTGCACCATCTCCAAAGAGTATACAAGTGTTTCTATCTGTCCAATCAACAATCTTTGATAAAACTTCCGCTCCTATTATTAAGGCTTTTTTGCGATCACCAGTTCTAAGAAATTGCATCGCTATATTAAGGGCGAATATAAACCCTGTGCATGCTGCTGATATATCAAATGCCATTGCATTGATTGCTCCAATATTTCCTTGAACTATACATGCGGTGGCTGGAACAAATTGATCTGGCGATGTGCTTGCAACAATTATTAAGTCTATATCTTCTACGTCAACCTTCGCATCCTGTAATGCTGAAAGAGCGGCTTTTGTTGCTAAGTCTGAAGTATTTTCTCCTTGTGATATATGCCTCTCCTTGATGCCCGTTCTAGAAAATATCCACTCATCAGAAGTATCTACAATTTCTGATAATTGATGATTAGTCATTATGTTTAAAGGAGCATAACTTCCTGTACCAATTATTTGAACCTCATTCATTGCTTAATTCCCCCTTTTAATAACCTTCTAATTTGTATTTTTCTTTGAAGAAATCGTTTAATTTTTCAAGAGATTTTATTAGCACTTGCTCTTCTTGTTCATTAAGACCATCTATAGTTGCATGGACCATATGGGAATGAAATTTATCATGTATTCTATAGGCAAGCTTTCCTTTTCTATTAAGCGCAATTTTCACTGATCTTCTATCTTCTTCCCCTCTTTTTCTAACTACATACCCTTTTATTAGAAGTTTATTTATAGCTGTAGTAAGAGTGCCTAAAGTTATTTTAAGGTCTTGAGCTACTTCTGTCATAGTTCTATATTCGTACATTCCTATTGCGTTAATAGTATGAATTTCTCTTATTGATAGGTCATTAAGTACCCCCTCTTTAAGTGCCTTCTGTTCTATTTGCAATATATCATTAAAGGTCTCTACTAGAAGTTCATTTACAACTACGCCAACATAATTACTCATATTCATCACCATTTTCTATACTTTGATAGTCAAATACTTTGATAGTCAAAGTATTTGACTATCAAAGTATATCTATGAAATCATTCTTTGTCAATATTTTTATAACACAAGAATATATGATATCTAGGCTCCAATTGTAATCTTGTTTTTACAAGGAAAGCTCCCCACTTGTTGAAGTTGAGAGCTTTCCTTTAATACCGTTAAATCATCACCTGCTCAGATGGTCATCTTCTTCGGAGTTGCAATATTAACGACTTCAAAAGGAGATTTAGATTCTCATTAAAGAGAACTTTCTGCCTCTGTTACTAGTTCTCTCATGAGTTCTTTAACGGTCACGATTTTATTTACTTTGTATGCATTACTTCCAACGAAAATAAGTCCCTTATCTAAGTTGCCTTTTACCGCTTGAATTAATGCTTCTGTAATACAATATGGAGTCAGTTTCGGATTACAGTCCTTTATGCATAAATAGCATTTCTCCACTTTACAGCCATTTTCAACCACACTCTTCATAAAAGCATTGTTAATAGCTCTACCTGGCATACCTACAGGGCTTTTTACTATCTTTATGTCTTCTTTTTTCGAATTAATGTATGCCATTTTAAAAGCTAAACTAGCATCACATTCCTCAGTAGCCACAAATCTAGTAGCCATTTGCACTCCTGCTGCACCAAGTTTTATAAACTCAGCAATATCTGCCCCTGAATAAATTCCACCAGCAGCTACTACAGGAATTTTTTTATTATACTTTTCTTCGAAAGGCTTAATTGCCTCAATAACTTCTTTAACTATGTCTTTTAGGTCTTGGGTCTTCTTCTCTATTAATGATTCCAAAGAGAAACCAAGATGCCCACCTGCTTCAGGGCCTTCAACAACAACTAAATCTGCGGCACAGTTATTTTTCCTATCCCACATCTTTGATATAACAGTTGCTGCCTTTGCTGATGATACTATAGGTGCAAGCTTTGCTTTAAAACCTTTAGCTATTTTAGGTAAATCAAGTGCAAGACCTGCACCAGATATTATTAAATCTATACCCTCTTCTAGAGCGGTTCTTGTTAATTCATCATAATTGTTCATAGCTACCATAATATTTATTCCAATAATGCCCTTAGGACTTAATTCTCTAGCGCGCCTAATTTCATTTCGTAATGCCCTTTTGTTTGCTTCCTTTGCATTAGTTCCAAAGTCTTCTTCTTTATATCCAATTTGTGCAGTAGAAATTATCCCTATCCCACCTTCATTAGCAACAGCTGATGCAAGATTCGAAAGAGATACACCTACTCCCATTCCACCTTGGATTATAGGAATACTTGCTATTAATTCTCCAATTTTTAAAGGAGGTAACTTCATAATTATCGGCTCCCTTTATTTTAATTTTCAACTAGTTAGATAGAGATAGTATATATATTTTTATAATGTATGTCAAGTCAAAAGAATCTTAAATCTATTTAAAATTGTTAATTATAGCAAAATATTCCATAATAATTTTATTAGCATTTACCACATAGGTATAAATTAGAACATAAATAAATATATTATATAGTATATATTTATTTACACGAAACTATATTAAAATAATTATAGAAAGGACGTTAAGGTATGTTAAATATTTTTAAGGTAGACGGTAAAAAAAGCATTGTTACTCTTATTTTTAGTGTACTTCTTGCAGAGGGCACAGGTTTTTTAAGTGCTCTTTTAAGCATGAGTGCTTCTACCGCCTATGAAAATTTTAATAAACCCTTTTTTTCACCTCCTGGATGGGTTTTTCCTATAGTATGGACTATTTTATTTTTTCTAATGGCTGTAGCTGCTTATAGAATTTGGATGACCGGAAAATCCGGAGGCGATGTAACAAAAGCATTAGTTTTATATATTATTCAACTATTTTTGAACTTTCTTTGGTCCATTATATTTTTTAGATTTAGACTATATGCAATAGCTTTCCTAGAGTTACTTCTATTATTAGTATATATTTTATTAGCTACTTTTGAGTTTTATAGGATAGACAAAATTGCAGCCTATCTTATGATTCCATATATCGCTTGGGTATCTTTTGCTGGAGTTTTAAATTATACTATATGGATGCTGAATTAAGCATTTTAGGAGGAAATATGAACTCAAGTTATAAAGTAAAACAAATAACAAGTCTACACCCTAGTTGTAATAAATGTGGCTTGCCTACTATAAATTGCATTTGTGATAAATCGACTAAAATAAAAAGCGATGCAAAACTCTGGATTTTGTCTACAGAAAAAGAATTTCACAGGCCTACTAATACTGCACGACTACTCGCGCTTGTCAATCCAACCTCAACTGAGATTTTTCTTTGGGAAAGAACGAGGGTCCCTGAAGAATTAGTAGCAAATTTAAATAATGAAATATACGATGCATTCTTACTTTTTCCCATAGAAAATTATGAAATAGCAATGCGAAAAGTTGAATATAATCGCACTGGAAAAATTCCCGCATTTATTATTATAGATGGAACCTGGAAGGAAGCCCGAAAAATATTGAGGAAGAGTTCCTATTTAAAAAAACTTCCGACTATTTCATTAAACCCAAACTTTGATTCTAGGTATGATTTGAGAAGAGGTGTCGCCTCTGGTAATTTGTGCACAATAGAAGCCGCCATCGAAACATTAAAATTAAATGGAGAAATTGAAAATGCACAAGTTGTAAATAATTTTTACACTCTATTTTTAAAAAGTTATAAGGCAGGTTCAAGTGGCCACAAACTTTCTGACAAAAATTGAATGCTACGAATTGAATGCTACAATATGTATGTATATTATCATTACTTTATCAGTTACCTAAATTTTAGTTTTGATTGGAGTATAACAAATGAAAAAATTCAAAAAATTTTACATAGAAATTACAAATGTCTGTAATTTATCTTGCAGCTTTTGCCCCCAAACATGTAGGCCCTCTGAATTTATGAGTATAGAAACTTTTAGCGAAATATTAGATCAAATAAAACCACATACAGATTATATATTTTTTCATGTCAAAGGAGAGCCACTCCTACATCCCAAATTAGATGAATTCTTAGATTTAAGCTATAGAAAAGGTTTCAGGGTTAATATAACTACCAACGGAACCCTCATAGCCAGCGTTCAAGATAAAATACTCCTTGCACCTTCACTAAGGCAGATTAATTTTTCATTGCACAGCTTCGATGGAAATGAGATCTCTTCTAATAAGGATAAATATATTAATAATATTATTTATTTTATTAAGAAATCTATAGATAAAACTAATACCTTATTTTCTCTAAGGTTATGGAATCTAGATAAGGATAATATTACAAATTTAAAAACTAAGAAAAATTATGACTTACTTTTAGAAATTGAGAATGCCTTCAATTTATCTTATAAAATTGAAGAAGAAATCATTCCAGGTAAAGGTATTAAAATTTGTGATAAAGTGTATTTAAATCAAGATTATGAATTTACGTGGCCAGATTTATCGGCCATTGAGGACAATAGCCCTGGTTTTTGTTATGGACTTAGAAATCAAGTTGCCATATTAGTAGATGGGACAGTCGTACCGTGCTGCCTTGATGGAGAAGGTATTATTAATCTAGGAAATATTCATGAAACCAATTTTTCTAAAATAATTGAAAGTAAAAGAGCAAGTGATATTTTTAATGGCTTCTCTGGGAGAGAAGCAGTTGAAGAATTATGTAGAAAGTGCGGTTACAGAAAAAAATTCAACGAAATTCCGGACATCATTTATTAATTAATTCACTTTAGTGTATACCTCAATAAAACACACGCCACTTTCTTGAAATTGGCGTGTGTTTTTATTGAGGTATAACTATCTTTTATTAATAAAATCGTATTTTATAATATTATGCAATCGTATTTGCTGCTTGTTCTTTTCTCTCTTGTATAAATTTTTGCACTTTATCTGCATGTCCCTTCATTATTATTGATATAAACAAAAATACAAATAATATTAATGCAAGTACCGTTGCATCTTTTGTAAATACAGAATAGTCAACACCAGATATTACTTCTCCTAATCCGGATACTGCATAAGTAAATGGCATAAATGGGTTTAAAACCTTAAACAATTTGGGTACAATTTCTATTGGGAATGTACCCGCACAAGAAGTAAGTTGAAGAATTAATAATACAATCGATATCAATCTTCCAAGTTGCCCAAGTAAAAATACCATACACTGAATAATTGCTATAAATACATATGATAAGAAAATATTAAATAGGAAATATAATATTACATTATTCGGTCTAAGACCTAATAACATTACAGCTCCACTTGCAAGCACTGCTTGCATAAACCCTATTGTCCCATATGATAAGAACTTCCCCGCTACAACGGCTGCTGGGCTTGCTGCAATATCTGCATCTACCTTATCTGTAATTACAAAAAACATCATTAGGGCTCCTACCCATAAGGATAGTGGAATGAAATATGGTGTAAAACCTTCACCATAGGTTTTAACAGGATTTATTGCTTCTTGATCCATAACTACAGGCTCAGAAAATGTAGCCGCCATAGTTTTACTGTCATTTTTCAAGCTACCACGAAGATCATTATAACCTTTTATCGTCTTTCCAATAAGCTCTTTAGACCCAGTTGCTAATTTTGTCATTCCTCCATCTAATTTACTAGCACCAACATATAACTTGTTTACCCCATCTTTAAGCTCAGGTAATTTCCCATTTAAAGTACTAATTCCTTGTGTAAGTTGAGTAGCTCCATCATTTAATTTTGATGTTCCATCTGCTATCGCTGGCATCTTTTGGTTAAATTGTGCTAACCCTCCTGATAAAGCTCCTGAACCTGTGGCTAACTTCGCTACCCCTTGAGTTAAAGCTGGAACTTTATCACTAATTTGTGAAAGTCCATTTCCGAAGTCCCCATTCATAGCCACATATAGCTTATCTAATCCTCCACTAATTTGAGTTGCTGCAAGCACTACCCTGCCAGTTTTTTGTGCAAAACTTCCAGCTCCCTCTGAAAACTGCTCTGCATCTTTTATACTTCCTTTGTCTTGGTTTACAACAGCTACAGGCATATTCTTAATCCTAGCATATGGATCCCAGAACGCATCAAGATAAAGTAAACTATACAAAAGTGGAACTATAATAATTGCAATTACCGATACTCGTATAAACCTATTTTTAAATATGCTTGAAATGTCTCTTTGGGCTACTTTTAAAAAATTCATATTATCACCTCATCCTTTATACATAATTATCTTTATAAGAGTTTTAAAATATAAAGTCAATGTATTTTTTGTTAACAAAAATACATTGACTTTACTTGTTGTAATTTACTGTAAAATAAAAAAAACAGCCTTATATTCCATTTTATAGAATTACATTGCTGTTTCCTTATTTTATTCCATTTAGTAAGTGTTCCATAAAATTATTTGTAATTTCATCCAGTTTCATAGTGTCGTTATTTATAACATTATAAACTGCCCCGATACCAACGTTCCAAAATATATATACGTTAAAAAAGAAGGCTCACATTTTTTTATAGTACCATCCTCCATAGCCTTAACTAAAAGTTTTTCTATATCTCCCATATAAACCTTTAGCAATTCCCTAAGTTCAAAATGTCTTATTTTCCCTCCCCACGCTTGACTCATTATAACCTTAAATAAATCCCTGTTTTCGTATACCAATTTTAACTGATCCTTACTTAATTCTCTTAGTTTATAACCATAATCACCCTCGCCCCTATTAATGCTCTCTATTTGTTGCCTTAATAAACTTACTCCTTCAGTAATTATGTATTTGAAAACCTCATCCTTACTTTTAAAGTAATAATATACCGTACCTTTAGCCACCCCTGCAGCTGTCGAAATTTCATCCATAGTAGCGCCATCATATCCATTAGTTGAAAAAATCTTAATTGCTGATTGAAATATAGCTCCTTTTGTTTTATTCATTTACACACCCCAACTTATCAATAAGTTCATCTTACGTTACATATTTTGTTCTAAGGCATAAGAAAATAATATTTTATCCCGATGCCTAATTAATATTTCAATAATATTATACTATATAACCATAAATTAAAAGCATATTTATTAATTATTCAAATTATTAATTTGGAATTCCATGGATTATTGTATTAATAATGGATATACTATAGTTTATAAGTTATAAAAATTCATACTTAAAGGGTGATAATATGAGAATACCAAATCATATCGGAATAATTCCCGATGGAAATAGAAGATGGTCTGTAGATAACGGTTTATCAAAAGACAAAGGATACACCTTTGGACTAGATCCAGGCTTATCTTTATATAAGCTTTGTAAAAACGTAGGCGTAAAAGAAATAACATATTATGGTTTTACAACCGATAATACAAAAAGACCTGCCGTGCAGAGAGAAGCTTTTGTTAAGGCTTGCGTTGATGCAGTAAAACTTTTAAGCAACCAGGATGCAGAATTATTGGTGGTAGGAAATAGTGACTCACCTATGTTTCCTAAAGAACTGCTTCCTTTCACCTCGCGTAGAACCTTTGGCAGGGGTGGTATAAAGCTAAACTTTCTCGTGAATTATGGTTGGGAATGGGATTTAAGTAATCTATCCCAAAACAAGAGTAGCAAAAGAAGTAACATCACTAATTGCATAAAAACTAAAGATATCTCAAGAGTAGATTTGATAATTCGTTGGGGTGGACGAAGGCGTCTTAGTGGATTTCTTCCAATACAATCTATCTACTCTGACTTTTATATTATAGATGACTTTTGGCCTGATTTTAAACCTGAACATTTATCAAGCGCTTTAAATTGGTATAACGAACAAGATGTAACCCTTGGTGGTTAAGGCATTTTCAAAAAAATAACTAGTCATTATGCTAGTCAATTTTTTTAAGATGCCTAAGTTAATTTTACTGCTTTTATATAGATATAATTTTAAAACAAACTATATCTATTTTTTTATAAACTAAAATATGTTATTATTAAATAAATGTTGCATGCTTTATATTTTTATAAAGGTAATTTAACTTTATTTCCTTAAAGGAGTTTTTTATGATTAATGAAAAAATAAATTGCTGTAAATGCGTATATTACTATATTACTTGGGATCGCGCTTTCCCTAAAGGTTGCAAACTTTATGGTTTCAAATCTTTGAACTTGCCTTCAATACTAGTAAAGCAATCATCCGGATTATCCTGTGGTAAATTTACGCCAAAAGGAAAATAACTATATGTTTTTACATCTAAAATAAAACATATAACTTAACATGTTATATGCTTTATGAGTCAATTCAATATTAGTCTGTAAATATTTTATCCTTCTCAACTACCTCATATGCGTAGGGCTGAATTTCCTCTTGCCTTATGGTACCATTTTCATTAACCCCAGTAACTATTGTGGGTATATTTACAAGCCTACTATCTACTCCTTCTAATTTAACATATCTATCTAATCCATCTTTAAATTCTTCATATTCTTCATTCCCTAATTCTCTTCCCTTCATACTTTTCAAAAGTCATCCCTCCTTTTAGTTCTAATCTTTCGTAGCCAATCCTCAACTGCAGTGGTTTAATACTAGGCTATCCATATACAAATGCTTATATACGCCTTCACCTCTAAAAATAATTTTATCATTGCAATACTACCTTTTTTTTTAATTTTATCCTCAAAAAAATAACGTTAAAAATGTTAAAACACATTCTTAACGTTATATTATTTTTATTATTTTTAGTTATTAAGTATATCTTCTCTAAATTTTACAATACCTATCCTCTGAATGAAATCTCCTAATTTTTCTCCCATATTTCCATTAGACCTATAATATTCTATCAAATTATTAATCACAAGTAGTGCCCGCTCTTCTGTTAATTTATCTACAACAATATCTGCTACCCTAGGGGTAAATCCTCCACTTCCCCCTGCTACTATCATATATCCCTCTTTGTCACCTATTACACCTAAATCCCTAGAGTAAACGCTAGTACAAGCATTTCTGCAACCAGCTACTCCAATTTTTGTTCTACATGGCATCTCCATGCCATGGTAACGCTTATCCAAAACCATACCAATTTTTAATGAATTTTGTTTTGCTCTTTTACAAAAGGCTGCAGGACACATATGAACATTTTTTACAGAGTTTAAGGATTTAACCCCTGGCTCCATCCCTAATTCATCCCATACTTTTGCAACATCTTCAGAATCCAAGCCTAATATTGCAATTCTTTGACCTGAGGTCATTTTCAAAATTCCATTATATTTTTCAGATACCTCAGATATTTTTGAAAGTTGTTTTGAGGTTATAAATCCACCTGGAATATGAGGTGTTACACCATAAGTTCTTTTTCCATTTCTAACTTTTTGAAGTACTGCATGTTTTGGCTCCATTAAATTCCCTCCTATTCCATAGGGACATAACCTCTATTAGTTATTAAGTCCCTCGGTATCTTTACTTTCTTATAATTTGATTTATATAAATTATACCACTATGTTCTAAACCTTTTATAAAATTGTAAGTATATAATCCATTAAAATTTTCGATAAATGCTTTGGTCCATATATGTCTAAACTTATAAAAATTATTTACATCTCCATTTACCATTTCCCAATAATTTTTATGAATACAACTTGTAGTCTCCCACTCATATATGTCATTTTCCGATTTTATAAGTCTTGTTACTCTATCACAAGGCATACCCTCTAATAAATAATTATTAAGGGCATTAAATATTTCTTGAGGACCTATTAGCTTGTCTTTTGACTTTAAAGCTTCTCCAGCAATTTTTCCCTGCTCTTCATAACATTCCATAGCAATAGCTTTTGCCTCTTCTCCATACATTTTGACCATTTCTGTTATTATATATGCTGTTCTAGTTTCAACTTTTTCAATTTTATCCTGTAACCACCCATGTATGTTTGATACATCAATAACATCTTCAATGTCCTTTCCGGTGTCTATTGGACCTCCGTAAGCTAATGATTTTTTAGAAACTTCATTTGCAATATCTTTATATTTATCTATATAACTTTTTTTTAAGTTTGTCTCTAATTCCTCTGCCAATAAAATTTTACTAAATAACCATGTGTGAATAGGTGCTAAAAAAGCGCTCATTATTATTCCTCCAATTCTAATTTCTTTAAATTTTAAATTTTAATTTTTAAGATGTACTTGTTCATACCATGTATAAATCTATAATTTAATAATACTATAAATAACACACACTTACGGTAACCTATGTTACCTCATAGAATAATACTATAATTTATTCACTATTATAAATGTTGTAATTTATAATCAAAAAACAAAAAGAGCACTAATGCTCTTTTTATTAAAATTCATAAAATAACTTAGTTATTCGTAATTTTTTATTGCGGATTTACGTTTTGCCTTTTGCATATCAGAAGCCTCAATAATCTCTGGTTTCTTTGGTTTATTATTCTTTTCCTTTGCTGGCACTTTCAATTCTTTATATGGCATAAAATCACCCCTTTATAAAATATTTTTTACTTATAAGACGATATTATTCATCTGTTTTAAAGTATTCAATATTATCCCTCCTGCAACTTTTACTTAAATTTCTATTTATTCAAAATAATAAACATTATTGAATATTTTTTTTTATTTGTATCTTAAACTATATGGTATACTATAGGTTCAATAATAAATTTTTTGTAGACTAAGATATTAAATATAATTCATTATATTCGTCACACTGTTTAGTTTTATTTAAAATCATAGTTCTATAATATAAAAAGGAAGGTAGTGACTTTATGAGCACTTTCATGTTTAAGAATGAAAATTATAAATATACTCCTGTGAGTAATATTTTTATAGATAAGTTTATGCCAAGAGCTAGAGGTGAATTTGTTAAAGTTTATCTTCTTGGTCTAAAATATTGTACCTCTGGAGAAATAGGTGCTACCTCACAAGTTATAGCAAATACCCTTGGACTTTTAGAAACGGATGTTGTTAATGCTTGGAACTATTGGAATGATGAAAGTTTAATTAAAATGACTCCTATTGATAATATGGGTAACTTTAACATTGAATTTTTAGATTTAATAGATGTTCCAAGTGAAAATATATCAAACATAAACTTACTTGAGGAGTTAACTAATTCATCAATTAAAGGTATGCTCCAAGATATTGAAAAGCTATTAGCTAAACCTCTTTCACCAAAAGAAATGACTATGTACCTAAGCTGGCAAAAAGATTATGATTTTCCCCCGGAGCTCATATTACTTTTAATTCAATATTGTGTATCAAAAGGTAAAGTTGATTATAGATATATTGAAACCATTGCAATTGCATGGCATGATGCTAATATCAAAAATATCGAAGATGCCCAATCCTATATAAAGAAACATGAGGACAAATGGATAAATATTAGAAAAATATTAAATTATTTAGGAATAAAAGCCCCAGAAATAATGAAACCCCAAGAACAAATATTAGATAAGTGGATAAATGTTTATAAGTTCCCTCTAGAAATTATATTTAAAGCTTGTGATATCTGCTTTGATAGACTTAACAGAGCTGATTTTAAATATATTGATGGAATTTTAAATAGTTGGTTTAAAGATGACATAAAATCCTTGGAGGATATAGAAAAAAAAGATAAAAAGCATATATTAACTAATAAAAAAAGTACTGCTGGAGGTAAACCTGCTAAAGGTAGTTTTAATGATTATGAACAAAGAGCCTATGACTTTGATGAACTAGAAAAAAAATTGCTAGGATGGGATAAAAATGATTAAAGGTTACCAAACCAAAATATTAGCTATGTATGATTCAATAAGACAAAAGGAAGAAGCTGACTTTAGAGGCAGAAAAGCTTACATAGAAAAGACTCATCCTGAAATCATTGACCTAGACCGTAAAATAGGTAAGTTATGCATTGAATTGTCTATTAGCGCTTTAAAGAGTATTGATAATAGAGATGACTATTTACATACTTTGAAAGAAAAGATAGTGGATTTAAGAGTAAAAAAATCTGAATTGCTGGTTTCTTATGGTTTTGATATGGAATATTTGAACTTACACTATAGGTGTAGTAAGTGTCGTGACACAGGATTTATTGGAAATACAAAATGCTCTTGCTTTAAGCAAAAAATTGTGGATGTTTATTACACTGGATCTGAACTAAAAGGGATGTTAAAAACCCATAACTTTGATAATTTTAAGTTAGATTACTATCCATCTCGCAGAAGTGAACTTGAATCAGAATCACCGAAAAAAAACATGGAAAAGATTTTATCTAAATCTATGAACTTTTTGAAAAATTTCGATACCACTGATGAAAATCTATTATTTTATGGAAGTTCTGGCACAGGGAAAACCTTTCTGTCTCATTGCATTACAAAGGAATTAATTGAAAAAGGCTCTTTCGTAGTATATAGAACTGCTGAAGAATTAATAAAAGCTTTAAAAGAAATAAGATTTAATAATAACGCATCTCTAGAAGAGCTTCTAATAAATTGTGATCTACTTATTATAGATGATCTGGGTACTGAGCAGCTTTCAGATTTTAATAAAGCAGAAATGTTTAATTTACTTAACACTAAATTATTAAAGCAAAAGAAAATGTTAGTTTCAACTAATCTAACTCTTGAAAGTTTACTAAAGACCTATTCCGAAAGAATAACTTCTAGATTAATGGGCAATTTTACACTTTGTAAATTTTTTGGAGATGATATAAGAATAAAGAAAAATTTAAGTAAATCAAAATAATATAAAAACAAAAAAATTACAAGTCACGTTAAAGGCATTTTGACAAATCATGAATTAGATCAAGATTTGTTAAAATGCCTTTAACATAATATGCAATTTTTTTTTATTTATTCTATTACTAGACCCCGTTTAACTTCTTAAATTATTTTACAAATAAAAAAAGTCCTAAACAAATGTTTAGGACTTTTTTGGAGCTGGCAATAGGAATCGAACCTACAACCTGCTGATTACAAGTCAGCTGCTCTACCGTTGAGCCATGCCAGCAAACATATGGCGACCCAGAAGGGACTCGGACCCTCGACCTCCGCCGTGACAGGGCGGCACTCTAACCAACTGAGCCACTGGGCCATATATGGTGGGAACAACAGGGTTCGAACCTGTGACCCTC
>Ga0209125_1001500_pt1 | contig 21498 bp, 18 predicted proteins | sample BarGraIncub1131A_FD_184503 | JGI IMG/M metagenome (GOLD analysis project Ga0209125, IMG submission 184503) | Arctic peat soil microbial communities from Barrow, Alaska - Barrow Graham LP Incubations 11-31A (SPAdes) (version 2) | ecosystem: Environmental > Terrestrial > Soil > Wetlands > Peat...
CTACGCTTAAAGGTAGCAGTTACCTGCTACCCTCCAAGACTCGCTACGAGTGAGTGGCTAACTCTTGCTCGACGGGAATCCCACCCGCTATATGTTACGACCTTGCCCGGTCGCTCCGGTAGAGAATTTTATAGGAGCAAAAGATTAGAATTTCTTAATGGAATTTCTAGTTTTTAGTTCGTTTGAAAGGCACGTAGGCGAAATTTCATACTTGCTTATCTAACGGGCTTAAATCCCTTTAGTCTTAATGCGTTTAATAAAACAGATACTGAACTAAAGCTCATTGCTGTAGCTGCTATTATTGGACTGAGTAGTGGTCCGTTAAAGATATATAGAACTCCCATAGCAACTGGTATACCTAACGTATTATATCCGAAGGCCCAGAATAGGTTTTCTTTGATATTTTTTATGGTCTTCTTACTTAACTCTATTGCAGTTGCAACATCCCTTAAATCACTCCTCATAAGGACTATATCTGCAGATTCAATTGCAACGTCTGTACCTGATCCAATAGCTATACCTATATCTGCCTGTGCTAGTGCTGGTGCATCATTTATACCATCACCAACCATAGCAACCTTCTTTCCTGTGGCTTGAAGCTTTTTAACCTCATTTGCTTTATCTTCTGGAAGAACTTCTGCAAGAATTTTATCTATACCTACTTGCCTGGCTATAGCTTGTGCAGTTATTTTATTATCTCCAGTTATCATCGCTACTTCAATTCCCATTTCATGAAGCTTTTCAATAGCCTTTTTACTACTTTCTTTAACAGTATCAGCAACAGCTATTATTCCTGCTATTTTAGCATCTATAGCTATATACATTGGAGTTTTACCTTCCCCAGCTAAATTGTGGGAAGTTTCTTCTAGGTTCTCTAGAGATATATTGCCTTCTACCATAAGTTTTCTATTCCCAAGTAAAATATTTTTACCATCTATTTTGACTTCGATTCCATGTCCCGGTATTGCTTTAAAAAAGTCTAAGGTCTTAAATTCCACTTTATTTTCCTCTGCAGCTTTCACTATTGCTTCTCCAAGAGGATGTTCTGACCCCTTTTCTGCTGAGGCTGCTATTTGCAGTAATTGTTCCTTAGTTATATTGTTTGTAACAATTATATCCGTAACCTTTGGCCTGCCTTCTGTTATAGTTCCTGTTTTATCAAAAACTATAGTTTGTATTTTATGAGCCGTTTCTAGGGCAACCCCACTCTTTATTAACACTCCATATTCCGCGCCTTTACCTGTACCAACCATTATTGCTGTTGGAGTTGCAAGGCCTAATGCACAAGGACAAGCAATTACAAGTACAGAAATAAATATAGTTATAGAAAATATCGCAGTTTCACCTGATAAATACCAACTTACACTTGATAAAAGTGCCAGGCCCATAACAACTGGAACAAAATATCCTGAAATTATGTCAGCCATTTTTGCAATTGGAGCTTTAGATCCTTGAGCATCTTCTACTAGTTTTATAATTTGAGCTAAGGCTGTATCTTTTCCAACCCTTGTTGCTTTATATTTAATAGTTCCATTCTTATTAATACTAGCCCCTATGATTTTATCACCAACAGTTTTTTCTACTGGCATACTTTCACCTGTAATCATAGCTTCATCTACAGCCGTAATTCCTTCAACTACCTCACCATCTACAGGCATTTTTTCTCCAGGCTTCACAAAAATTACGTCTCCTACTTCAACTTCTTCTATAGGCATTTCAATTTCTTTTCCATCTCTTATTATAATAGCTGTTTTAGGAGCAAGCCCCATAAGTTTCTTTATTGCTTCAGAAGTCTTTCCTTTTGTAACTGACTCTAAGTATTTACCTAGGGTAATGAGGGTTATGATAACCGCTGCTGACTCAAAATATAAGTCATATGCATAATCTACATTTCCGCCAAAGATTTGTACTATAGCAAATACTCCATAGGAAAATGCTGCTGAAGTACCCATTGCGATTAATGTATCCATATTAGGGCTTCTTCGTATTAAGGATTTAAAACCTACCCTAAAGAATCTATTACCTGCAATCATAACTGGTATAACTAAGACTAATTGTAGAATTGCAAAAAACCTAGGATTACTCATTGGATCTATTAATTTTGGAAAACTGTATCCAAATTTTTCAGCTACCATATGTCCCATAGATATGACCAGTAATGGTACTGTGAACATTACAGAAATAATAAATTTATTCCATAATAGTTTTATTTCTTTTTCTTTTCTTTCTTTATCAGCATCCAAAGTAGTTTCTGATTCTAATACTTTATAACCAGCTTTTTCTACAGCTTTCTTTATATCTGATATTCTAACCTTTGATGGTTCATAGGATATAATCAATTTTTCTGTTGCATAATTTACATTTGACTCTATTACTCCATCTAATTTTTTAGTAACTCTTTCAATGGCTTTAACGCAAGCCGCACAAGTCATACCTTCAATTTTAAAAGTTCTGCTGCTTGATTCAATTAGTGCCTTATACCCTGCCTTTTCAACAGCTATTTGAATATCTGGTACAGATATTTTTGCTTCATCATAGTTTATAGTAAGTTTCTCTGTAGCAAAATTTACGCTAGTTTCTATTACTCCATCTAGTTTTTTAGTAACTCTTTCAACTGCTTTAGCACAAGCGGAGCAGGTCATACCCTCTATTTTTAATGACTTTGTTGTCATAAATTCCCCTCCTATAATTCTATTTATCCATTATTTTAGATAAAATATCTATAATTTCATCTATTTTTTCTTCCCCATTATCCTGTTTAATAGCATCTTTAACACAGTGATGCATATGTTGTTTTAAGATTAGCATGTTTGCTTTTTTTAAAAGGGCTTGGGCAGCAATGATTTGGTTAGATATATCAACACAGTACCTTCCATCTTCCATCATTTTAATTATTCCATCTATTTGCCCTTTAGAAGTTTTTAATGCTTGTAATGCTTTGACTTTTTCTACATTCATTTAACCCTCTCCTTACCCCTCCCCTAGGGGGGTGTCTTATAATTACATTATACACCATAAAGTGTATAATACAAGGGGGATTTACTAGATATTACTTTAATTTAAACCCTTTTACTAATTGATCATCTTTACTTTCCATATTATCTTTTCCTGCTACTTCTAATTTAAATCCTGAACCTTCAAGCTTTTTAACATCTAAGCCTGCCTTAATTAGTGGCTCTGCCTTAAGTGCAAATTCCATGTCCTCATCAGATGATCCTAAAACCTCTGCAAAGTGAACTGCATAGCCGTCTCCAAGCATTATCATATAATGTTTTTCATCTTTAATATATTTCATTAACATTGGATCTTGCTTTAAAAGTCTTCTTAGTGCGTCTTCTGAACCATTTGAAACTTCCTTTTTATCGCTTACATTGTAAGTTTTAATTAAGCGATTAGGTAAATCCACGCCATCCACTTTTGCAGCTGGTTCATATAACCACTCATTTTTGTCTAATTTAGCTACATCCAGGCCTGCCTTTACAAATGGGTCAGCCAGCATTACCATGGCGAAATCCGCTTTATTTGCTGAGGTATCCTTAGTCCATTCAAACTTTTCTCCACTAGGAAGTTTAAATCCCCAATGCTGTAGTGCCTTATGGTAACCTTTATTTGTTGGGTAAGTCTTAACTATGGTATTAAAAGCTTTAAGACCATTATCCACATCCACATTACTTGTTGCTGCTTTGCTACACCCAGCAAAGGATAAAACTATTACTGAAGTAAGAACTATAGCTAATATTTTTTTTGCATTTTTCATATAATTACAACTCCTTACATATATTTGTTTATCTATAACTATATAATAAATAAATCTTATGAAGACAGTGTGAAGATATAAAAAAAAATCAGAATTTTTAATAGAGTTTTGATATAATTTTATATTCACACTTAGTAAAAAGCAGAATATATTAAAGTACCAGCTATAACTTTCTTTATTTAACTATTTTTAAAAAGGAAGTCCATCACCTAGATGTGGTGGTATAAATACTAAAGCACCTTCAATACTTAAGTTGAAGTTTAAAATTTCTTCTTAAAGTGACTAATCTAGTCACTTAAGTAGATTTTCAAACTTTTACTTAGGCACAGGAAAATAAATAACAACATACTTACCTGTTATTTATTTGAATGTACCTTAATAAATAAGGAGGTTATTTATATGAGTCATAGACATAAAAATTGTTGTTGCAATAATAATTGTTGCTGTAAACCAGTTTGCAGATGTGAAAACAACTGCGGTAATAACTGCGGAAACAGTTGTGGTAACGGTTGTGGAGGCGGCTTTGGTGGTGGATGCGGCGGCGGAAGTGGCATCTGGTTAATTCTTTTACTTTTAGGCTTTGGTGGCATTGGTGGGCGAGGCGGTTGCGGCGGTTGCGGCGGCGGATTTGGTGGCTTTGGTCTATAGTTAATTAAAAAAAGCACTTCTAATAAAATTTTATTAGAAGTGCTTCTATTTATTTGTACATAAGTTCTAATTCATTTTGAATTTCATCGCTTTCTTGGAATTCATCATAAGACATTACTTTATCCATTATGCCCTTAGGTGTAATTTCTATTATCCTGTTCGCAACTGTTTGAACTAACTGATAATCATGTGACGTAATCAAAATTGTTCCAGTAAAGCTAGTTAACCCATTGTTTATAGCAGTAATAGACTCTAAATCTAAATGATTAGTAGGCTCGTCTAAAATTAAAACATTAGCGTTACTAAGCATCATTTTAGAAAGCATACATCTAACCTTTTCTCCACCAGACAAGACACTAGATTGTTTAAGAGCTTCTTCTCCTGAGAAAAGCATTCTTCCTAAAAAGCCTCTAATAAAGCTTTCTGCCTTTTCCTCTGAAAATTGTCTAAGCCAATCAACTAAGCTACAATCTACAGCGTTAAAATATTCTGAGTTATCCTTTGGTAAATAAGCTTGGGTAGTAGTAACTCCCCATTTAAATTCACCACTATCTGGCTCCATTTCACCCATTAAAATCTTAAATAGTGTAGTTTTAGCTATTTCATCTGCACCTGTAAACGCAATTTTATCACCCTTATTAACTATAAATGTTAAATTATCAATAAGTGTCACTCCATCTACAATTTTAGTTAAATTTTCAACTACTAATAAATCATTTCCTGCTTCTCTTTCTGGCTTAAAACCAACAAAAGGATATTTACGAGAAGAAGGCTTTATATCATCTAAAGTCAATTTATCTAATTGCTTTTTACGAGAAGTAGCCTGTTTTGCTTTAGAAGCATTAGAACTAAATCTAGCAATAAAGCTTTGAAGTTCTGCAATTTTTTCTTCTTTTTTCTTATTTGAATCTTTAGCCATTTGAAGCGCCAACTGAGAAGATTCATACCAAAAATCATAATTCCCAACAAATAATTGAATTTTACTAAAGTCAATATCTGCAACATGAGTACATATTTTATTTAAAAAATGTCTATCATGGGAAACAACTATAACAGTACTTTCAAAACTCAGTAAGAAATTTTCAAGCCACTTTTTAGATTTTGTATCTAAATTATTTGTAGGCTCATCCAGTAATAAAATATCTGGTTTACCAAATAGTGTTTGTGCAAGTAATACTTTTACCTTTTCTGATCCTGTTAGTTCCTTCATTTTTTTACTTTGAAGTTCTTCAGTTATACCTAGGCCCATTAAAAGAGTTGCAGCTTCTGATTCAGCTTCCCATCCATTAATTTCTGCAAATTCACCTTCTAGTACTGATGCTCTAATTCCATCTTCATCTGTAAAATTTGGTTTTGCATATAATTCGTCTTTTTCTTTCATTATTTCAAACAGTCTTACATGACCCATCATTACAGTATTAATAACTTCATGTTCATCAAATTCAAAATGATCCTGCTTTAAAACAGCTAATCTCTCTCCTGGTGTGATTATAACGTCTCCTGTATTAGCTTCAATTTCACCTGATAATATTTTAAGAAAAGTTGATTTACCCGAACCATTTGCACCAATTAAACCATAACAATTACCGGGTGTAAATTTTATATTAACATTATCAAATAATTTACGTGCACCATATCTTAAGCTTATATTATTTGTACTAATCATATATTTATAACTACCTCCATACATTAAGTAATTCCATTATAGTCGAAACTACCAAGCCATTATACCATAAGTAAGGATAGTAGGCTAATGAAATTTATTCCTAATTTATTTATTTTTATTAAATTTATTATTTTGTAATATTTTATTTTGGAGTCTTTCTGCGTGTTTAGCTTTAGGTGACTCTCCTGGATCAATAATTCTTCCCATGTAGATATCCTTTTGTAGAATTTCTATATTAAAATCTTTTTCATAGGTTTTGATAAGATCAAGTTCTCTCTCTTCTGCAATGGATAGAGCAAGACCTCGCTGACCCATTCTTGCTGTTCTACCAACTCTATGTAAATAATCCTTAGAGTTCTCTGGTATATCAAGGTTAAATATATGTGTTACTCCTTGTATATCAAGCCCTCTAGCTGCCAAATCAGAAGCTACCAAAAGTTGAATTTTCCCTGCATTGAAGTCCTCAATAGCTTTTTTTCTATTTTCTTTTTCAGAAGTTCCGTGAATTCCTTCTACCTTTAATCCATGATAGCTAAGCTTTGAAGTTGTAATTTCTACCTCATCACTTTTATTTATAAATATTATTGCTTTTTCGGGGCTTGTGGCACTTATAAGCTTTCTCAAAAGAATCAATTTTTCTCTATGTTCAACTACGAAATACATATGCTCTATGTTAGGGTTTACAACGCTTTTATCCCCTACTTTAATAACTCGTGCATCCTTCATCAGTGTTTTAGCAATTTCTACTGCCTTAAGTGAAACTGTAGCTGAAAATAACATAATTTGTCTGTCCCTAAGGGTAGTTTTTATAATTGACTTAACACCCTCTATATTATTTTCATCTATCATTCTATCGCCTTCATCTATTACTATTGTCTTTACACCATGGGATTTAAGTTTTTTCATAGTTATAAGTTCTAAAATTCTTCCTGCTGAACCAACTATTATATGTGGTTTCTCCTTAAGAGACTCTAATTGCCTTTTGATGTTAACATTGCCGATTATGCTAGTAGATTTTACTCCTAAAGCCGAGTTTTCTGATAGAAGTTCTATCTGCTTATGTATTTGCATTGCAAGTTCATGAGTAGGTGCAAGTATAATTGCTTGAATATCCTTTGATGTAACGTCTATTTTTTGAAATATAGGCAATAAGTAAGCTAATGTTTTACCCGTACCTGTTTCTGATTCTCCTATGATGTCCTTATTTTCAAGTCCTAGTGGAATAGCCTTTACTTGAATTTCTGTAGGGCTTTCAATTCCTTGTTTTATCAAACCTTGTATAAGGTTTTCTTGTAATCCTAGTTCATTAAACGATTTATCCATATTTTCTCCTTTTTTCTAAGAAATTTTATTGTTAGAATACTTAAATATAGCTGCTTTTATAGCTAAATAATCTATTTCCTTTGGCAGTGCATCTTTAATCGGTTTTAACTTTGAAGCTCCGATTTTTTCTATGACCTCTATAATAAGTGCTTCATGATGTTTTGGAATAAAATCATCTAAATCCACTTCAAAACCCTCATAAGCACATTTTAATATATGATCTTGTACTGTAAGACTTTTTAATTGCCTTTCGCAGGTTATATCCTCTATGCTTTTACCTGCTTTATACATATTATAAGTAATAACATAGCTAGGCACCTTATCTTCATTTTCATCTTGGTGTTCTACCGCAGCTTCATTTAAAGCCGTGATATCAACTTCTTCATTATATAGTATTTCTTCCTTAAGTTCTATATTATTTTCACTCATATAATTTTTTATAGCCTGAATAAATTCCTCTCCATACTTATTAAGTTTAGATTCTCCTACCCCTTTAATATTAAGCATTTCTTTCTTATTTACTGGGAAATATTCGCTCATTTCTCTTAGGGCAGTATCTGCAAAAACAATATATGGCGGAACTTTTTCCCTCTCAGAAATTTCTTTTCGAAGTGAGCGCAATATTTCAAATAAACCAGTGTCGCGAGTTGCCTTAGCTTTTCTTTTTTCAACCTTCTGATAAACTTTTTCTTGATTTTTAAGTACTGCCACAGCTTTCTCTTTTAAACGAACCACTGGAAATTGACCATCTGCAAGTGAAAGATAGTCTTCTGCCGTAAGCACATTTATAAGGTCTCTTATCTCCTTAACAGTATACTGCTTTATTATTCCATAGGTAGACAGTTTCTCAAATCCAAGGTCCAAAACCTTTTTATTCTTAGAACCTCGGAGCACCTCAGCAATTAAGGTAGTACCAAACCGCTCCTTCATCCTAAGGATGCAAGAAAATATTTTTTGCGCCTCTATGGTAATATCCACCAATTCACTTTCATCATTGCAAGTGCTACAATTGCCACATTTATCTTCAACATTTTCTTCACCAAAATATTCTAAAATAAATTTCCTAAGGCATCTCGTAGTATGTGAATAATCCACCATAGCTTGAAGTTTCTTATATTCGTTTACCTTTCTTTCAGGTGATACAACACCTTGTTCCATAAGAAATTTTTGAAGCAACACATCCGCAGCAGAATATAGCAATATACATTCACTAGGCTCTCCATCACGTCCTCCACGTCCCGCCTCTTGATAATAAGCCTCCATACTCTTTGGCAAATTATAATGAATTACATATCTAACGTTTGATTTGTCTATTCCCATACCAAAAGCATTTGTAGCTATAATAATGTTTATATCGTCATACAAAAACTTTTCTTGGTTTTCTTTTCGCTGAGCATCTCCTAGTCCCGCATGATATTTCCCAACACTATATCCTTTTTTATGTAAAACGTCATAAAGCTTATCCGTTTCCTTCCTTGTAGAGGTATAGATTATTCCTACTTTATCTTTGTTATCTTCAATATATTTCAAAACAAAATCTCTTTTGTTTTCCCCACGAATTACAGTAAAACTTAAATTTTCTCTATTAAAGCCAGTTACATAAACATCTGGCTTCCTTAATTTTAATAGCTTTATAACATCTTGTCTTACCGCATCGGTTGCAGTGGCGGTAAAGGCAGCTATAATTGGTCTTGCAGATAACTTTCCTATCAAACTAGAAATTGCTGAATAACTAGGTCTAAAATCATGACCCCATTGAGATACACAATGAGCTTCGTCCACTGCTAAAAGCGATATTGTTAATCTATTTAACATGCTACAGAAGAATTCTGATTCTAGCCTTTCAGGAGCAACATAAAGAAGCTTAAACTCCCCTTGTGCTACTTTATCAATTCTTTCATTAACTTCATTAATACTTAATGAGCTATTTATATATGTTGCCGCTATCCCCACACTGTTTAATGTATCTACTTGATCTTTCATAAGTGATATAAGTGGTGATATTACAAGCGTTACTCCAGGAAGAAGCAGTGCCGGTATCTGATAACACACTGACTTTCCTGCGCCTGTAGGCATTACAGCAAAAGTATCTCGTCCACTTATAATACTCTCAATTACATTCTCTTGTCCTTTTCTAAAACTATCATATCCATAATGCTTCTTTAATTTTTCTTGTGCCTTACGTAACATACATTTCTACCTCTCATCCGTAATAATTTCTTATAATAGTATAACATTATTTTAAAAAGTTTGTATCCATATAGTGATGAACTTTGATTTGTTTTCATTTTGTATTTAAACAAAATGATTTAAACAAAAATGCTTTCTTACTTATTTTTGTCAATTTTATTATATTTAAAACATAAAGATATTTATAAACATTAATACACTGCTACATTTCATTTTTCTTAATATAATTTAAAACCTTAATGTAATATAAATAAGAAAAAAAATAGATTTATACTTTCATTTTGTATATTCACAAAAAACAAAAGTATAAATCTAAAATTCTTTAAATAATTTAATTAAGTTTTAATCCCAATACATTCTCAGCTATTGCTATAACTTCATTAAAGTAAAATGGCTTGGTAATGTATTTATCACATAATACATCAAAGCCTCTACTTCTATCTTCTGCTTGTCCCCTTGCAGTTAGAAGTACTATATAAATATGAAGTAGCTTTAATTCCTTTTTCACTTTACTACATACCTCATACCCATTTATTGTAGGCATCATAATATCTAAAAATACCAAATCCGGTCTCTCACTTATGATTATACTCAAAGCTTCCTTCCCATCTTCTGCTATAAATATTTCTACCCCTTGCTGCTTAAATTCTTCAAGTATTTCCTCTAATAATAATCTATTATTAACTTCATCATCAACTATTAGTATCTTTTTCATTTATCTCTCACTACCTTTACAACTTATAATAATAATTTATATAATTCGAAAAAAATAATTATACATTACATATCGATTATTTTTTTAAAATCCTTAACATAATGTCTACTTACTGGCACTTCTTCTTTCCAGCCTTCTATTTTTAGCACAAAAGTGCTATTAAACCATGGAACTATTTTATAAATTTTATCTAAATTAACTAAATAACTTTTATGACTCCTAAAGAAATTATGATTGTTTAATTTATTTCCCAACTGATTTAAAGTGTACTGTGTTGTATAATTTGCATCTTTAGTTAAAACGAGCACCTCTTTATTCAACACTGTACAATATAATATATCTTGTGGATGTACAAGATATATGCATTCGTCCTTCCATAGTGGTAGCTTTTTCATACCCTTTATTTCTTGTTTTTCTGGAATTATATTAATATAGCTACATGTGGGTATATTTTCACTACAATTATATCTTTCATTTATTTTATCCATAGTAATCTGGAGCCTTTTTTCTGAAAATGGTTTCAAAACATAATCAATAGCATTAATTTCAAAAGCTTTTACAGCATACTTATCAAACACTGTTGCAAATACAATACTCACTGGGAAATTCATCTTACATATCTCCTCAGCTAAAGTAAACCCATCAAGCTCTGGCATTTCTATATCTAGAAACACAATTTCTGGTTTAGATCTTTTTATAAATTCTAAAGCGGTTAGGGCATCCACGTACTTACCTATAATTTCTATCTCACTGTTTTTACTTAAAATAAAACTCAGTTCCTCCAAAGACAATTTTTCATCATCTACTAAAACTACTCTTAACATATAAACCCCACCTATATTTAAATTTCAGCATAATAATAATAATAATAATAATAATAATAATAATAATAATAATAATAATAATAATAATAATAAAGCTATTCGTATTTTATATTCTCTATTGGTATATATAAAGTTATGTATGTCCCGATGTTTAATTTACTAATTACTTCAAGCTCTGCGTCATATAGATCTTTATATTGAGAATTCAAAGTTGAAATAGAGCCCAAATTTTCATTATTAAATATCCTAAGCATTTGTGCATCATCCATGCCAACACCATCATCTTTGATTTTTATTACTATTTTCTCACTATCACGTACAACAATAAAAGTTATTGTTCCTCCCTGATTTCTTTTTAGAATTCCATGGATTATGGCATTTTCTATTAAGTTATATAATGAATTTTTAGGGATTAAAAAGTTTATATCTTCTTGAATATCGTAAACAATATTTAATCTATGGTCAAACCTAACCTTTTGGATATACAAATATGCTTTTATACACTCTATTTCCTCATGCAAAAAAACGATCCCATCCGTTACATTAAAATTAAATCTTAAATAGTAACTAAGTTCTAGAACAACTTTCCTAGCTTCCTCAGAATTTTCCCTGCACAAGGATAATATACTGTTTAATGTATTAAAGAGGAAATGTTGATTTATACTAGTTACCATTTGTTTAGGTCCTTTATTAATTTGGATGTTGCTTATTCTATTTAATTTATTTTTTTCATATACTCTCACAATTTTTTTCTCCTTATAACCATTTATTTTAAACATTATAATGGAACATATATATGATGTATCCTATGCTATGTTTAAAACCATAATTTCTATATCTATTAAGTATATCGTAAAATTTTGTAAATACCTTAGGAGAAAATTATAATCTTTATTAATTAACTCCTTTACATTTTCATGTTATTAATTTACTATTAAATAAAAGAATTCTATTAATAAAGGGAATTCTATTAAAGTATAGAGGAGGTTTTTAATTATGGCAGCTGCACATTCGTTTGACATAGTATCAGATGTAGATTTGCAAGAAGTAGACAATGCAATAAACCAAGCATTGAAAGAAATCAAGCAGAGATATGATTTTAAAAACACTATTACTGAAATCAACTTAGTAAAAGAAGATATTAAAATAGTATCTGATGATGATTTTAAATTGAAATCAGTTATAGAAGTTCTTGTAAGTAAATTAATTAAAAGAGGTATATCTGGAAAAGCATTAGATTTAGGTAAACAAGAACCTGCTACCTTAGGTTCTGCAAGACAAACTGCTAAAATTGTAAAAGGTATCTCTACAGAAAAAGCGAAGAAAATAATTGCAGAAATTAAAGCTAGTAAAATTAAAGTTCAAGCTCAAATTATGGATAACCAATTAAGGATATCCGGTAAGGACCTTGACGATTTACAAGAAGTAATGACACTTGTAAAATCAAAAGATTTTGATATCGCTCTGCAATTCACAAATTATAGGTAGTTTTATGTTTAAAGGGCTGTTTTAAATTAGAAATTAATTTCTATTTTGAGACAGCCCCTTTTTTAGTTACTATTTATTTTAATGTTGTTTTTATTTTATACACTAATTTTACACTAATTACAATTCATTATAGATATTGTATTTTTATAAAAAATTATGTATAATGATATAGGGCTTTATAATACCGTGTAAAATGACAGGCCATTGTTGTTTTTTTGCATAATTCGTAAAAGTTTATTAATTTTTATTATTATTATTAAATATTTTCATAAACCTATTGACGTTTTATGTTAGTTTTGCTATAATTTAATTATAAATAAGTCGAAAGATGTTCGAGGAGGAAATTATATGAAATCAACAGGTATAGTAAGAAAAGTGGACGAACTTGGAAGAATTGTTATTCCTATAGAATTAAGAAGAACTTTGGATATAGATATCAAAGATGCTTTAGAAATCTATGTAGATGGTGAACAAATCATCCTTAAAAAATATGAGCCAGCTTGTATTTTCTGTCAAAATGCAAGAGACGTTGTAAACTACAAAGGTAAGAACATTTGTAAAGATTGTCTTGCTGAGTTAGGTCAAGGCAAATAATTTAAAAAGATTTTAACTTAAAGCAAAAAACCAAAAGAGATCTCTTTTATTAGAAATCTCTTTTGGTTTTTCTTTTTTTATGTTTTCAACCTGAACTCACTACTACACTTAGAGCAGGTTACTATGATTTTACCTTTTCCTTTTGGTAATCTTAACCTTTGTGTACATTTAGGACAACTAGTTATTATATACTTTCTTCTTTCTTTTAATTTTTCCATAGGCTTATATTTCTTAAATATATCATTTAGTAATTCCATATTTTTCTTAATATTATTTAATTTCATATTTTCTTTGAAATTACCCATTTTATGTTTAAAACCTCTTTTCGTATTTTCAAAAACAAATTTTTTATTATTTCTCCCCCGTACAGTTGTTGATTTACTTCTCCAAATTGAATAGATAATAAGTGCTGTTCCTAAAATCCATGCATACCTAGTTGCAAACAAAAATATTCCTACCACTAAGGTTATTTTTGAAAATCTATCACAGCCATAAAATTCTCTAGAAAATTTAACAGACATTTATACTATTCCTCCTATTATTCTCTAGAATAAATAACAATTCACAATTGTCATTATTCTTTTATTTATAATTACATTTTAGCACTATAACACTTAAATCATTATTAATTTTCTGTAAAAATATCCGAAAAAGTTCACAAAATTATGTAAGATTTTTTATTTATTTACATTTAAGATGGTTTAATATATTTGTGGATTTTCAATTTACAGAGGCTAAATTCCAAATTTTATACTTTTTGTCGAATGTATTTGGTTTTTTTCATATTTAGTCTTTGTCATATTAAATTTCTAGAAAATCTATTGACTATTTGTGTTAATCATGATATTATAAAAATAAGAAATAAGTCGAAAAACAACAATAGTAACTAACTAAAGAAAAAACTTATTTTGATATAAACCTACATAAAATAAAATCCCCCAAAAACAAAAGATAAACGGAAACTATTTATTTTTATATTTAACAATGATGGTGATTATTTGTTCTAAATATTTTAACTAACTAACAAACAAAGAAATATTATCGTATTCATAGTTGTAAATATCTTATATTAATGTAGATATAGTTGTAGCAGTTATAAATATTTAGTTTCCTTTTCTTTATCCCCCCCATGTATTTAATAAATTTTATTTATATAAAAAGAACTTGAGCAAATGCTCAAGTTCTTTTTAGTTTCCAAAATTCACAAACCTTTTTTTTGGCATCAGCGTTACTATTTACTTTAAGGTAATCATCCCATTGCTTTGGAAACAGTCGTCGATACCTTTGCTCTAGAAACCTATCATCAATTAACAGCACCATGCCTCTATCTTCCTCAGTTCTAATTACCCTTCCCGCTGCCTGTAGTACTTTATTCATTCCTGGGTACATATAAGAATATTCATAACCACATTTGTTTTTATTATCGTAGTATTCGCGAAGAATTTCTTTTTCAAAGCAAATCATAGGAAGTCCTACACCAATTATTATTGCACCAATTAGACTGTCACCTTTTAAATCAATACCTTCCGAAAATATGCCACCTAAAACTCCAAAACCTAAAATATTTTCAGAATCCATAGCACTAAAATTTTGGAGAAAAGCTTCTCTATCCTCTTCAGACATAAAATTAGTTTGAATTCTTACTTTAATATGTGCATACTTTATAGCAAATCTACTACTCACTTGTTCCATGTATTTATAAGAAGGAAAAAATACCATATAATTTCCATTCTTAGCACTAATTACTGCATATATGTATTCTACTATTTTGGAGTAACTATTTTCTCTATAATTATATTTAGTGGAAATATCCCTAGCTATCATTATTTTAAGTTTATTTTTATCAAAGGGAGAATCTAAAGTTAGATGGTAATCTTCATTTTCCCCACCCAAAATCTCTTTAAAGTATAATAATGGTAGCAGAGTTGCAGAGAAATATACTACTGATTTCCCTCTTTTTGATGCTTCTCTTAAAAGCTTAGACGGGTCGAGGCAAAGCATCTTTAATACTACATCATCCTCAGTACACTGTACATAAGTTATATATTTATCATCATAAAGTTCTGCTATGCGAATAAAGCTCAAGGAATTAAAATACAAATCTAAAAAACTTTCATATTTTTCAGATTTTTCATTTTTTGTAAGCCATAATTCTAATATTTTAGTAAGCTTATTAAGAAGATTATATATATCTACAGGCTGAGAATTATGCTTGTAATATCCATCTTCATTACACATTTTTTTCATACTTAGCATATAAGCATTTAACTTATTCAAAACTTTATACAAGTTGTTGTCCTTACCTTTTATATCTCTTTTTAATTCTAGAAGTGGTTTTTTATGAAACTCGCAGGAAAACATTTCACGAGACCTATCCACTAGGTTATGAGCCTCATCCACTAAAAAAGTGTAGTCTCCATTATTATCCATAAAAAATCTCTTAAGATAAACCCTAGGGTCAAACACATAATTATAGTCGCATATAACACAATCAGACCATAGTGTTAAATCCAATGAAAATTCAAAGGGACAAATCTTATACTTATTCGAATAAATTTCAATTGTTTCCCTGCTAAATGTATTTTCATGCTCTAGAATATCTAGTAGTGCGTCATTAACTCTATCGAAATGACCTTTTGCAAATTCACATTGCTGTGGATTACAGGCACTCCCCTTACTAAAACATACTTTATCCTTTGCTGTTATTGTAATAGTCTTGAATTTAAGTCCATTTACTTTCATTTTATCAAAGGCATGCTCTGCAACCTGCCTTGTTATAGTTTTGGCTGTTAAATAAAAAATCTTTGAAGTATACCCTTCTCCCATGGCTTTAACCGCTGGAAAAAGTGTAGATATAGTTTTACCTACTCCGGTTGGGGCTTGTAGAAACAATTTCTTATGTTCTACCACTGTCTTATATACAGAAACAGCTAGATCCCTTTGTCCTTCCCTATAATTGTCAAAAGGAAATTTCAAATCTTTTATAGTATTATCTCTAGTTTTATTCCAATCACTAGTAATATTTGCCCATATGAAATAGCTAGAAATAATTTCATTAAAGAAATCTTGTAGTTCTTCAATGGAAAAAGCTTTGATAAATCTCTTTATTTTTTCACTATCTATTTCATAATAAGTTAATTGCACATATATATCCTTACGATTGTTTTGTATCCCATATATATATGCATAACACTTTGCTTGAGCCCAATGAAGATTATTATAATTCTCATGGAGTAATTCGATGTCCTTAGTAACTGTTTTAATTTCATCTATAGTAACATCATTGTCTTTTATTAGAATACCATCTGCACGTCCCTCAATTATAATGGTACCACCATTATATGGCACACTATGCTTTAAACTTACTTCCGACAAATATTCTTCCCCAAGAAATACTGAATATTTTTCTCTATTTTCCTTTTGAATTTTTTGATGCGCTTTAGTACCTTCTACAGCTCTATTGCTGCCCATAAACCTGGTATCTAAATCACCAGCTCGCAGTACAAACTCTACTAAATTACGCACAGATATTTTTATATCTTTATTTTTCTCCATAAATTTTACCTTCTTAATAAGTTTACCTTTCAATAAGCTTTAGTTGTTTTTCTGCGCCTCTATATCTTCATCTAATTCATTTAGATATGTCCATCTAGTAATGTAGTGTTCAAGTTCTACTACTATTTCCTTTTGCTTCTGAACTAGCATCTGCAAAAATTCAAAATCGCTACTTCCACCATTAATTTTTTTATCAACCTCTTCTAGTTCTGCTTCTTTTTCCTCAATTTTCTGGTCTATTTCCTCAAATTCCTTCTGCTCTTTAAATGTAAACTTCAAAGGCTTATCTGTTTTGGTATCGTAAGTTTTACCCTTTTTTTCTTCTTTAATTATTGTCTCATTTTCACCAAGTAAATTTGAATTTTTTTCTATATATTCTTGATACTCAGAATAATTTCCTACAAATTGAATTATTTTTTGATTTCCCTCAAAACTAAATATTTTATCAGAAACTCTATCTAAAAAGTATCTATCATGAGATACAGTTATAACAACGCCAGCAAATCCATCTAAATAATCTTCAAGGACCGCCAGGGTCTGAATATCGAAATCATTAGTAGGCTCATCTAAAAACAGGACATTCGGAGCTTCCATAAGAATTCTCGATAAGTATAATCTTCTTTTTTCACCACCAGATAATTTAGAAATAAAAGAATACTGGGTAGTTCCATCGAATAGGAATCTTTCGAGCATTTGAGAAGCTGTAATCTTTTCTCCATCTGCTGTAGATATATATTCTGCTCCTTCTCTAATATAATCAATGGCCCTCATATTTTCATCCATAGCACCATTTTCTTGATGAAAATAGCCGATTTTAACGGTTTCACCCCATTCTATTAACCCTTCATCTTGTTTTATCATTCCACTTAAAATATTCATAAGTGTGGACTTTCCTATACCATTAGGTCCTATAATACCCACTTTATCTCTCTTAGTAAAAACATGACTAAAATCTGCAATTAATTTATTTTCACCAAAGGCTTTATAAATACTTTCTACATTAATAATCTTCTTCCCAAGCCTAGTAGATGCTGAAGATAATTCCATCTTATCATTTGATATGTCAATTTGCCCTTCTTGAAGTTCAGAAAATCTGTCAATCCTAGCCTTTTGCTTTGTAGTTCTAGCCTTTGCACCCCTCCTTATCCAAGCTAATTCCTTTTTAAATAAACTCTGTCTTTTTCTCTCTAATGAATCCATTAAAGCCATTCTTTCAACTTTCTTTTCTAGAAATACACTATAATTACCCTGGTAATTATATAGTTCCCCCTTATCAAGCTCTAGAATCTTATTTGTTATCCGATCTAGAAAATATCTATCATGGGTAATCATTAGTAGTGCACCTTTTCTATTGTTTAAATAATTTTCTAACCAGTCTATTATTTTATTGTCCATATGGTTTGTAGGCTCATCTAAGATGAGCAAATCAGAAGGAGTAATTAATGCACTACATAATGCAACTCTCTTTCTTTGTCCACCGGAAAGGTTTCCTATAAGCTCCTTAAAATTTGTTATGCCAAGCTTAGTTAAAATAATTTTAGCTTCACTTTGAACTTGCCATCCGTTAATTGCATCCATTTTATTATTAAGGTTCATTAAAGACCGTTGAAGTATTTTATCTTCTGGGCTGTCCTGCAATTTTTCTATAACAGCTTCATATTCTCTTATAACCTTCATAACGTCAGTATCACTTTTAAAAATCTGTTCTAGCACTGTAGCTGTTGGGTCAAATTCAGGATCTTGAGGTAAATATTCTATATTTACCATACTGCCCTTTAAAATTCTTCCGGCGTCCGGAACTTCCATCCCCGCTATTATTTTTAAGAAAGTGGATTTCCCCGTACCATTAACGCCTATTAATCCAATTTTATCGCCATCACTTATACCTAGTGATGCTTTATTAATGAGTATTCTCTCACTATAACTCTTACTCACTTCTTCTATTGTCAATAAATTCATATATGTACCATCCTTTTCATGTTATAACATCATACTCTAATTATAACCAAATAAACACCCCAGTGATAGTGTAAATTTATTTTGGATAAATTTACACTATCACTGGGGTGTTCTATTTAAGCTTAAATTTCATTATTACTGGGTTATGATCTGTATATTTAAATTCTAATTGGTACCCCTTAACACTTTCTATTTCCACATTTGGTGAAGCTAAAAAGCCGTCAATTACTGCTAGAAAATTATTATTAACTACATACCTATTTGCATCTGTCCTTGTAGTTGGAACCTTTGCATCTGCTATCCATTGAAAACCTTCTGGTTTAAAATCCTCTGGTATTTTTTGAAGCCATTGTGGCCATTCTTCTTTAGTCTTAAATATACTTGGATCAGTACCTGGAATAAGGTGGTTAAAGTCTCCTCCTACTATTAAGTAATTTCCTTTGTTATATTCATTTAAAATATATTTTTTTAAATACCCAAGTTGCTCTTTTCTTACAATACCGCCTTTATCAAAAGCTGAAAGATGTAAATTAACTAATATTAACTCTTTACCACTCTCTAAAGTTATTCTTGACTCCATGAAACACCTATCCAAATCAGCTAATTGTTTAAGCCAATTTTCTACACCTGGTAGAACATACCTATTTGAAATATTTATTTTAGCTTTAGATAAAGTTACAATCCCTCCTTCCACCTTCCCATGTGGTTTTAAAATAGGTACCGGTACCCATGGTGACTTATAATTAATAGCTAATGATGAACTATAATCTAATAGGCTATTTTTTATATATTCATACTCATTAACGTGGTAACTTCTTGTAGAGTTAACATCTACCTCTTGAAGAAAGATAAACGAGGTCCTGTTAGCCTTTATAAATTCCTCCATGCCTTTCAAATTCTGTACAGTCTTATCTTTACTTTCGGACCTTGATCCACTTCCCCCATCCATAAAAAAGTCTTGGCCATCGTCCATACCAGCATATCCTATATTGTAAGTTAAGATAGAATAGATTTGATTACTATTAATAATTTCAGCTTTATTATTCAATACAGTTATGGGAATTATCTCTTTTGGCTTATAATCTGTTATTATCATAAAAGATATATACAGACCAAAAAGTAAAACTAAAGCACCTACTAAACTTAAGATATACTTAAGCATCCTTAACATAATATCCCCCCGCGTATTATTAACTTCTAATCCATACTTTCATTATAATAAATAGAAGCAAACTCATAACTAATGCAGCCCCAAATATTATAGGCATTAATATTTGAAATTGTGCTAAAACAATCGCAACCATATCCTTCCAGTATATACCCTCATTATATTCCAAATCTTTTGATTGTAAATTAATATATTTTATCCTTCCTAGTTGTTTTGCCTTTCTCATACACTTCTCCTCCTTGAGTATTCTTATATGTCTTAATTTCGCAAATGATTACCTTACAACAGATGACAAGCTACAAAATGTTTTCCACCTACATCTTTGTACTGTGGGCAATAATTTTTGCACCTTTCCATAGCATATGGACACCGGGTATGAAATTTGCAGCCTGATGGCGGATTAGAAGGACTTGGTATATCTCCTTGCAATATAATTCGCTCTCTTTTTATTGTTGGATCTGGCAATGGTACAGCTGATAACAACGCCTTTGTATATGGATGAAGAGGATTATTATACAACTCATTCTTTGGCGCTAATTCCACCAAAGACCCCAGATACATAACCCCTATTCTATGACTAATATGTTTTACTACACTTAAATCGTGTGAAATAAATAAATATGAAAAACCCATTTTTTCTTGAAGATCACACATTAAATTTACTATTTGAGATTGAATAGAAACATCTAATGCTGATACAGGTTCATCCGCAACTATAAACTCCGGATTTAATATAAGAGCTCTTGCTATTCCTATTCTCTGCCTTTGCCCACCTGAAAATTCATGTGGATATCTTCTTATATGGTATGGTGCAAGTCCACAAATTTCTAGCACCTCTTGAACTCTACCTGCGATTTCACTCTTAGGTAATATACCATGATCTATTAGTGCTTCTCCAACTATTTGCCCTACAGTTAGTCTTGGATTAAGAGAACTATATGGGTCTTGAAAAATTATTTGCATCTTAGGTCTTATATTTCTTAAATCTTTTTTTGACAGTTCAAATACATTTTGATCTTTAAAATAAACATCACCATCTGTTTTGTTTAAAAGTCTTAACATAGTTCTACCAACTGTAGTTTTACCACAACCAGATTCACCAACTAAGCCCAAAGTTTCTCCTTTTTTTATATATAGTGATACTCCATCTACGGCTTTAACATAACCTACAGTCTTTTGAAACATTCCACCTCTAATAGGAAAATATGTTTTTAGATTTTCTACTCTAACTATTGATTCTTGCACTTACTTTCCCCCCTTGCATTACATCGCATGCGTTACTCCGTAGTACAAAATAATTATTTATTATTTTGCGCCTCATATAAAAAGCAGGCTACCTTATGTCCTGGTGTTATCTCTCTAATAGGTGGTTGCTGCTTTCTACAAATATCCATAACACTCGGACACCTTGCACAAAAATGACATTCTTCTGGCATATCAATTGGATTTGGAACTTGCCCAGGTATTGAATATAATCTATCTACCTCTTTATCTAGTGAAGGCTTAGATTTCATTAAGCCATCAGTATATGGGTGCATTGGATTTTTAAATAATTCTATTACAGGGGCTTCCTCAACAACCTTACCAGCATACATCACTACTACATATTCT
>Ga0209125_1001501_pt1 | contig 21488 bp, 18 predicted proteins | sample BarGraIncub1131A_FD_184503 | JGI IMG/M metagenome (GOLD analysis project Ga0209125, IMG submission 184503) | Arctic peat soil microbial communities from Barrow, Alaska - Barrow Graham LP Incubations 11-31A (SPAdes) (version 2) | ecosystem: Environmental > Terrestrial > Soil > Wetlands > Peat...
TAAGGCCAAAATGGAGGAGGTTAATCCAGAAGCCTGTTCTGGATTAACCTCCTCCATTTTGGCCTTATGATCCTTCAAAATCAGAGCTTGTCCTGGTTTCAATGATATCTCGCCTCCATCCATGTGGATATTGACCTTTCCGCTTAACAAAGTAATCTCTTTGCGGCCAAACTCATTATATGCCATTACATTAAATGTCGTACCCAGAACTTCAATATCACATTCATCTGTTTTTACAATAAACGGTGCCTTTTCATTTCTCGAAACTTTAAAAAATGCTTCCCCTTTTAACTCAACCTGTCTGCGATTAGACGAAAATGAGTTGTAAACCAATCTCGAATTTGCATTAAGCCATACCTCTGAACCATCCGGCAATTTCACTAATGATTTTTCACCTCGTGGGGTTTCAAAAACGAGTTTTTCTGATAAAGTTAAACTTTGAGAAGTCAGATAGGTAATGGTGCTTCCTAAAAGAAGTCCGATAATCAAAATTGCGGCTACAGATGTAACCTGAAACCAAAGTTTTCGGAGAATTGGGCTTTTTGAAGTAACGATTTTCAGCCTATTTATATGGTAATTAAGGCGATTTACGTTTCGATGTCCTAATTCATCTAGTTCGGGCTGTTCCTCCCAATCACGCTTTGCCTTATCAAAATATTCGCGGTTTGTTTCATCCTGAAGTAAATTGGTGAGCAATTGATATTCACTATCAACTAATTGCCCGTGAAAATATCGGGATATGATTTCTTTTAATTCCAGATTGTCCATTAAAGTTGTTTAGCCTTTGACTATATAACTGAAAAGGGGTGGTCTTACCCATCACTGGATACAAACTTTTTTTCAGAAAAATGATTGGTTGGAAATTTGAGGGCTTATGACACTGAAGTAAACATCTCAGATTAACTCGGTTTTCTTACAAAATTCGTATTGTTCTCGTTCTGTTTCCTTCATATATTTATTACAAACTCTTTAAAACCATTACAATCAACACAATAGGTAGTTCATCAGTAAAATTTTTACGGAAAGATTGTAGTGCGCGGTTGAGATGTCGTTCAACATTTTTAATATTGATATCCAACTTCTCTGCGATTTCTTTATTCTTTAACCCCTCCATCCGACTCAGAATGAATACTTCACGGCAACGATCAGGTAAACCCTTAATCGTATTTTCAATTTTGTTTTTTAATTCTTGTTCTATTAATATATAGGGTTCATTTCCAACAAAATCAATGCGGTACAATTCTTCGTATTTCGATGAAATCTCGATTTCGTGCATCCGGTTGTTCAAAACCTTAATGTGCTTGATATAGTCTATACAACTGTTTCGTACAATACGAAAAAGAAATGCTTCCAAATTAAGACTTTCAATTTTCGACCTATTTTCCCATAACTTAAGAAACACTTCCAGCACAATGTCCTGCGAGATGGTATCGTCTTTTATTACGTGTTTTGCAAAGTCATTTAAACGAGAAAAATAGATCGAAAACATAAGCTCATAGGCCTTTTGATCACCAGCTTTAACCTGATCAAAAAGTTCATCAGCTTTTCGCCTGATTTTATTTTCCAGATTTTCCTTCACTTTAAAAATGATTCAGCTTGGTAATTTTTCTTCGCCTGCTAAAGTATAAATAAAAGTTGTATTACTTGCTGCCCAGAAATGATCGATTCTTTTAAAGCAAGAAGCAGCAATTTTGCTAGGCAGAAAATACCTGCAATCACATTCAAATTACTGCTCGATTATGGGCTGAAGATATTTGATCAAAGACAATTTTGCTCTTGCCTATTGCTATAATTGAGGTAAACTTTATGCAATCGTTTTGGAATATTACAAGCTTCTCGTCATGCGTGTCTTTCAACTCAAACTCTTTTATTGCAAGATTACGGCTGATAAATTGAGGTTCTGTCATTTTATATTTTTCGAGTAAAACTGATAGCAGGTATACTAAGGGAAAGGGCAAAGAGGGTTTTCCCAAAGTCATCCTCTTTATTTATCAGTATGCATAAGGATTTCCTTTGCCGGAATAGACATCTTCATCGGCAGCACTTGAGAGAAATTGACGATACGGTGCATCACCACAACTTGTGCAAAACATTTCGCGTGATGATGGCCAGTAATAAATGGTGTCTCCCGTCTTAATTTTAGTTTTGCATTTAGAGCAACTGAATGAGAATTTGGCAGTTTTCTGCCGTGGATCATTCTTGCATTGACTCATTCCTTTTATCGCTGCCCGTCGGATTTATTTCGGCAACTGGCAAACCTGTTGAATGATTGAAATCGGATGAGAAACGCAAAATACTGGTGCATTTAACTGAATTAAAATCTTTTAATAGTTTAATCCAGGCCGCTGTCAGGGTTATATCGACGGAATAGTTTAAAATTGTTTTGAAAAATATACTGTCATATACTGTTGATTTACGGATGTATTTATGCATATCCCTGATAAATATGTAATTGAGTTTTTCAAAACTTTTCTGGGAAGCTTCCAACTCTTCAAGAAATTCAAATTCAGTCATCAGTTTTGCCCCTTGCCCAGGGGACTTATAATGGCATCAGGCACGCGAATTAAATTATTCAGTTGGCTGATATGAGGTGATTACAAGCCGACCTTCTTCTACTTTCACATAAATGATTTCATTGGGTAAGAAGCCGGCAGTTTCAAGCCATTTTCCGCAGAGGGTCAGTTTTGGAATAATTTTTATGTCCCGTGTATATTTCTTTGAAACATACTGTGGCTGAAGTTTAAATTTGCGCGTCATTATTTTTTACCGGTGCCTTCCGGATTTTTAATGGCATCTGGCTCGCCTGTTAATTTGAACCAGTGATCATTGAGCCGGGCGGATTCTTGTCAAGGGCGGTATGTCAGTTTCTGCCATTCGTGGGCTGAAAGTGACCGAGCACGAAGTGCCGGAAGGTGATGCGCCAAAGGTTGTCATACGCATCACCGGACGGCCCTTGACTTTTCCGACCAGCGATCAATAACTTTGGTGAGCAATTGGAGGAGAGTTATCTTTTAAAAAAACCTAATTAAAAAGTAAAAGGAAAAATTAAGCAGATGGTACCCAGCTGAATAAAAAGTTCTTAACCCTCAATCAAATAACATTCAGAATAAGTTGGGAAAGTTTCTGTTTTCTGATTCTGAATATTCAAGGTCAACCCTAAAAAAGAACAAAAGCTAACAGATAATGACATAACCGCTTTTATCGACACAATTTTCCAATGTGAAATTAAAATTCAATAGATTTTGGATTTATTGATAAATACCTTTGTATATTTGCATATCGGTTTGTTAATAATTATGAATTTCGTTGAATTTGTATCATTGACATGCTTAAAAACAACCAATCGAGATCATTTACTGACACAATAAAATGTTATGCAGATTCACTGATAATTTTTAAATAGTCAAATATTAGAGGATGATTGACAAAAAATGTGATCATCTACTAATCAGACTATTTAATTCAGAGTATTAACCAAAAAACACTTATTACCGCAAATTATTTTTTGAAATAACCACCTAACTCATAAACCAATGGCATTTTTAGATTTTCTTAAAAAAAAGGAATTTGCTGAAATTGAACGTTTAAGGCAAGAACTCTCCGACAAAATTGCAAGAATTGCTCAGCTCATTAAATATGAAGGAGTTGTCGATGCTGAACTTAAAGCAAAAGAACTACTTAAAAGGGCAAATAGAGAGGCGTTTTCAATTGTCCAAAATGCCCAGGCAGAAGCTGATAAATTACTTAAAGAAGCCGAAGAAATACTTACGAAAGCTAAAACTGAGTCAGAAATAGTTCGGAAAGAGGCAAGAGTAGCTACTTCAGAAATGAAATCTCGGGCTGAAAACATACTCAACCAGGCAACCGCAAGTGAAGCTATAATTTTGAAAGAAGCTCGAATTAAAGCTGAAGAAATTGCCGGCGAAGCATACAACCTAAAGAATGAAGCTAAAGATTTAGAGAAAACAATTGTTGCCTTAAAAAACGCTGTTAAAGGTTATGGAGATGATTATATCATACCATCATATACTTTGCTTGATCAATTAGCTGAAGATTTTGGCTTTACTGAAGCAGGAGAAGAACTTAAGAGAGCCCGAGAGAAAAGCAGACTAATGGTGAAAAATAGGACGGCTGCCAATTGTGACTATGTCGAGGATTACAGAAGAACTACTGCGATTAATTTTATTATTGATGCATTTAATGGGAAGGTGGACTATATTCTATCGGTAATAAAACAGGATAATTTTGGAACATTAAAGCAAAAGATTACCGATTCCTATCAATTGGTTAATAACCTGGGAAAGGCATTTCGAAATGCAGTCATAACGGAATCCTACCTGGATTCGCGAATCAATGAGTTAAAATGTGCCGCAATTTTATTAGAGTTAAAACGGCGGGAACAAGAGGAACAACGGCAAATAAAAGAACAGTTAAGAGAAGAGGAAAAAGCAAGACGGGAAATTGAAAAAGCCCTTCGTGATTCAGAAAAAGAGGAAGAGATTTTGACTAAAGCGATGGATAAGCTTAGATCACAAATGAACCAGGCGAATGCTGAGCAGAGGATAAAATACGAAAGCCAGATTGCTGAATTGGAAATAAAATGGAAAGAAGCAGAAGCGCGAAATCAACGGGCACTCTCAATGGCTCAACAAACCAAGTGTGGACATATTTACATTATATCTAATATTGGTTCGTTTGGCGAGAATGTTTATAAAATAGGAATGACACGAAGACTCGAACCATTGGATCGAGTTCGGGAGCTTGGCGATGCAAGTGTTCCATTTCCGTTCGATGTGCATGCAATGATATGGAGTGAAAATGCGCCTTCATTAGAAACGGAGCTTCACAAGTATTTCGTAAGAACTCAACTTAATAAAGTAAACCCTCGCAAGGAGTTTTTTAAGCTCGGATTAAAAGATATACGCGAAAAAATCGAAAAAATGGATGTCCAGACCAAGTGGACAATGCTTGCTGAAGCAACTGATTATAAAGAAAGTCTTGCCATTGAAAAGAAAATGCAGACAGATTCAGAACTTCGGAAGGAGTGGGAATTAGAGCAGAAAAAGCAGATGGTTGAACTACAAGCAATCGAAGATTAAATTTTATATCCCAAATCAAACGATGCACAAAACGATTATATATAAACTTGGTTTATGGTTAAAACCTGAGGTTTTGTAAAATCTTTGGCATAAATTTTCTATTATGGAACAAAAAGAAAAAGGTTCCTCTGAAAAGGAGAATGAAGTTCAAAAAAATGATAATTATTTGCCACTAATTATTTTCTCGGTAATAGTTATTGTATTTTGGGTGTTGACTTGGCTTTATTTAAAGGATGACAATCAACGTGGAACTTTTGGAGATATGTTTGGTTCGGTAAATGCTCTTTTCTCCGGGCTTGCAATGGCAGGAATTATATTCACCATTCTTTTACAAAAAAAAGAGTTGAGTTTACAAAGACATGAATTAAGGGATACTCGTCGTGAATTTGAGATACAAAACGAAACCCTTAAAAAGCAACGGTTTGAAAATACTTTTTTCCAATTACTCAGCCTACATAATGACATAATAGACAAACTCTATTACAAAGCCAAAAATATAAGTATCCAATATCAAGATGTTATTGAAATGTTTAAATTGGATGACGAAATTAAATATGGGAAAGTTGATGATGAAGCCTCAAAAAGGTTGGTTTTTAAGGTTGCATTATGGCATTTAAATAAGGGTATAGAGGAAAGATTTACTAGCCTTTATGGTCGAGAGTACAAATCATTTAATGATGTCAAAGATCTTGAATTGCTTGAAGATATTATTCTTGGCGCATATACTGTATTCTTTAAAGAATTCGAATCGGTATTGGCCAATTATTTTCGTAATCTATACCATTGTTTTAAGTTCGTTTATTTGACAGAAATGATTAGACTAGATGAAAAGAAGTTTTACTATTCGATAATTAGGGCTCAATTATCAAGTGAGGAGCTTGAACTTGTATTTTATAACGCATTTATTCCTGGACTTGGAAAACCTAATTTCACTTATTTAATTAAGGAATTTGATATTCTTCAGAATATCAAATTAGAAGGAGTTCATCCATCCTACAATAGTTTATACTCCAAAGTATTTTTAAGTGTAGAAAATCCCTTTTAGAAGGAATATGAAGTGTCAAGGCGATTTCGTAATTCGGATGACAAAGTCAATAGGGCAAAGAATGATCATTTGGCAAAAGAGAATGAATTATTTAAATATATTTTTATCATGATTAAATCAATTGGAATAAGGTGCAATCCTAACGAAGTTTTTTTTGCCATTTGTGAGGCAACCAATGAAACATGTGTTGTTTCCGTAGTTGACTCAATTGTAGTACCTATTGCTCTTGAGATGCCAGAAAAGCTAAAGTTTATTAGAAACACCATGACTGATATTCTTGAAGAATACGGGGTGACTAATGCTTGTATTCGAGCCACAGAACCAACTGCTCAAACGCTTTATATCCCTAGGATTTATCTTGAAGGTGTAATTCAGGAATTAATTGCAAGCTCTTCTATTAGTAAATATTACATTGGGCACATATCTAGCATCTCCGCTAGATTGGGCATACAAAGAGCTGATTTTAAGAAGTATATTTCTGATGAATTAGATTATGATAAAATTAGTGACTGGAAAAAGTTTTCCGATCTTCAAAAAGAAAGCATACTTGCTTCAATAAGTGCAATAAATATTTAAACCCGTAAATACTATGTTCATAGGATTGCATACTGCAAGTTTAAATTTTGAGACCATAAAGGAAATAGGCCAAGAAGGTAAAAATTCGACCGTTTTTATCGCACACGATAAGCAATTGGATGGCGAAATCGTAGTAAAGAAAATCGAAAAATCGAAAATGCCTAATGCAGCGGAGTACTTTAATGAATCTAAATTACTGTATAACTCAATACACCAAAATATTGTTCGCGTTATTTATGGATGTGAAGATAATGATCATATTTATATTGCTATGCCATATTATAAAAATGGATCAATAAAATCGCTGATCAATAAACGTTATCTAACAGTAAGAGAGATAATCCGGTATTCGATTCAATTTCTTGCCGGATTAAATCATATCCACACAAAAGGCTTAATTCACTTTGATGTTAAACCAGATAATATCTTGCTTTCAGATACGAATGAAGCACTATTGTCTGATTTTGGATTAGTGGCTGCGATGGATCATCTAGGCTTTGCAGAACAATTATATGCTTATAATAAACAATTGCCTCCGGAAAGATTTTCACAAAATAAGTTTGCAATCCAGTATGATATTTATTTAGCAGGATTGACCATTTATCGGCTTTGTAACGGGAATGAAAATTTTTACAACCAAATGAATTTTAGTTGTCCTGATGAATATAAAGAGGCAATTCTGAAAGGTCATTTCCCCGATAGAAACTTTTATTTGCCACATATCCCTAAAAAACTTCGAAAATCAATCAATAAGGCCTTAAACGTTGATCCATCTCTAAGACACAATAATATTTTAGAGTTAATAAACGAGATTGGAGCAATAGATTGCAATTTGGATTTGAAATTTACTACAACTATTGGTATTGATAGTTGGGAGTTAAATTTACCAAATAAGGTCTACATTGTTGAAGTAATTAAAAAAACGAGTAATTTTGACATCTTAACCAGCAAGACCATGATTGACTCTGGAAAGAGAACAAAAGTGATAGATTATTGTTGTACTGGAGTTACCGGTGCCATTGTTCTGAGAAAACTCGATAAAATATTTAAAGATTTAGCTTAATTGGAAAATAAAATCACATATAATTCTGATCGCAGTAAAAGAGCGAATAAATCAAATCCACATCCAAATGAGACTTACTATTCTCGTTTGAAGCAGACTAATGGTGAAATGAAAGCTTTTGATATCTCAGAAAAAGGTCATTATTTAGTTTTTAAACTAAAAGAAGAAAAACCAAATAAATGTCTTTAGTTAGTTGCATCTTTTTGAGCATATTACGCAAGTAATTTCTCCAATTTCATTTTCCATTTTTCCCAGTCGGGCATTTCTTTGGTTTGCAGGTCAATGAATTTTTGAGTATGGTCGTGATGGACTAAATGACACAGTTCGTGGATGATCACATATTCAATACAACCTTTGGGCGCCTTAATCAATTCGGGATTTAAAATGATTTTTCCTTTGGGCGTACAACTTCCCCAACGGGTGGGCATACTTCGAAGCGATAAGCGATAAGTGATTAATGGTAAGTTGTGCTTAAAAACAAACTTTTCAAATAAGGGATTTGCAATTTGATTGAGCTTTTCCTTCGCTTTTAGTCGATACCATTCCTCTACCAACTCTTTAACTTTGATTTTATTAAGTGTGCGAACTTCAATAAATTGTCCCTTTAGTTTTACCTCATCACTTTTTGCATCCAACTTATCGCTAATTACTTTCAAACGATACTGACGTCCAAGATACAAATGAGATTCACCGCCAACAAATTTACGTTCCGGTGTTTTAGGATGAAAGTATAAAAAGAAACTTTGCTGTCTGATGATCCAAGGCGCTTTCTTCGTGAGTTTTTCTTTAATCTTTTCGAGCGAAGTACCATCCGGAGCTTTTACAAAAACTTCCAAATCGGGCGTTACAGTAATGCCCAAAGATTTCCGGTCGGAATATTCCAATTGAAAATCAATTTGCTTTGAACCGAATTGAATGGATTCTGTCATTTCTTGTAACGAATTTTAGCTACTTCTACACAACGTTCGGCAATCATATCAATTTCTTCAAAACTCAGTTTCAGGTTGTATTTGTCCCGCACTTCGTCAATTAAAAAATCGCCAATCTGGTGAATCATTTTCTTGGGTATGTCAACTTCATTCTGCCAATTCACTTTTAAAAGATTCTGAATCATTTCATCAATGGATATGGCGGTGTTGGCTGAAATAAGTTTTCTGGATTCCGGATCACTAAATTTATCCGACAACTCCTCGTTTGTGATTCCATAGAACGCTTTAGCAACATCCATATTTTGGAGTGAGGTCGGAATATCCGAATCGGTGTGCGACAAAACAGCACTCATAAGATCCTTTACCTTATTCAGGTATTGGGCTTCACTGATGCGTTTCGCTTCATATTCAGCGATTGCATCTTTCAGCATCTGCGAAAACTTCTTATAGAATGCAGGATCTTCAGCCATCCGTTCCGAAATGTGCTTTGCTGTCCGGCTGGCAATCTTGTCTGCCTTCGCTGCCTTACCCGTGGTGTTCTCTACTTCCTGTTGAAATTTTTCCTTGTCAAAAATATTCACAAGTTCTGTGATTACCTCTACACCATCGCTTTGAATATGAGTATCAATCAGTTTTTGAATTTGACCTTCATATTGTTTGTAATCAATCACATCCGAGTATCGTTGTAAAACTGCCATTCTAAGCTTGATAAAAAATGTCAGATCATCTTTGTAACGTTGAATCGTTTTTTCGTCTGTAGTTTTATGAAAGATAATTGATGAGAATGCCAATTTCAGAAGTTTTGCAAATGCTGCCAATTTATCGTAAAAAACAACTCTTATCGCAACATCCTTCAGTAACAGCTGATATGCCTCCGCGTCCCGCTTGTTCGAAACAGTTTTGAATATGTCCCACAACTCGGAATACTTTTGCGGCAGCTTTTTTATTTCTTCTTTGATATTGGTGAGCGTTCCCAACAAATCTTCATTGTCAAAATCCTCAAATGAAGAATACAATTCCAAAGCATCATCTAAGTTTTCAATCACTCCGAAATAGTCAATAATATAGCCATAGTCCTTATCAGGATAAACGCGGTTTACCCTGGCAATGGCTTGCAGCAAAGTATGTCCCTGCAAATTGCGTGTGAGATAGAGAACAGTGTTTTTCGGCGCATCAAATCCGGTTAAGAGTTTATCTACCACTATAATTATTTCGGGTTTGTCGGCTTTCTTAAAACGGTTGATGAGGTTTTTCTGATATTTTTTGGCTGTGCCATGTTCATCCATCATCTTTTTCCAGAACTGCTTCACTTTGTCGGTCGATTCTGCATAAGCACTGTCTTCGCCCTCCCGTTCGTCAGGACCTGAAATCAGAACTTCAGTACTTACGATTCCAATATCATCCAAAAACAGTTTGTATTTAAGGGCAGCATCTTTACTCTGTGTGACCAGCTGTCCCTTAAAAGGTGTCGAGCCCTGAAAGTTATCACGGTAATGATAGCTGATGTCCCAACAGATGGCATATATTTTCTGCTCCGCAACATTCAAATGGTCGGCTCTTGAAAATTTCTTTTTTAAGTCAGCTTTCTGGTAATCTGTAAGCGGTTCCGAAATGTTGCTGAAAAATTCATCCATCGGCTTTTCATGAACTGTTTGTTTCGCAAATCGTCCTTCATACAATAACGGCACAACAGCATTGTCTTTCACTGCCTGGTCAACCGTGTAGGCATCGATCATTCCGCCGAACTTAACAGCGGTGCTTTTGTCTTTTTTGAAAAGGGGCGTTCCAGTAAAAGCAATAAAACAGGCATTTGGCAATGTCTTTTGCATTTCAATATTGAAAGTGCCATGCTGTGTTCGGTGGCCTTCATCAACCAAAACAAAAATATCGTAACTCTCCAATGGCTTACTGATTTTCTTTACCGCTGCTTCAAATTTATTGATGACTGTTGTTACTACTGCATCACTTTTGCTCTCCATCAGCTCTACCAATCGTTGGCCAGTCGTGGCATTTTCAACAAACATTCCACATTTGCGAAAAGTGCCTGTTATCTGATCATCCAGATCAATCCGGTCGGTCACCAGGATTATTTTCGGATTACTAATCTTTTGCTTTTCCAACGCAATAGCCTGTGCGAGCATAACCATCGTCAACGATTTGCCGCTTCCCTGCGTATGCCAAACCACCCCTCCTGTCCTCCCCCTGCGCCCTTCAGTAGAGGAGTTTATGATTTTATTAAAGGAAGTAATTCGTTTCATTGTTTTCTTGATGGCGAAGTATTGCTGATACCTTGCAATTTTCTTTTCGCCATTGTCGAACAACGTAAAATTGAAAATTAAATCCATGAGCCGTTCACGCCGGCATAAGTTGTAGAGGTATTCGTCTTGATTGGTGGGTAAAATTGTTTCGCTTTCCAGAGCATCAAAATAGGAACGCACATATCGAAAGCGTTCTGCAAACAGTTTATTTTTCTGCTCCAAACTGAGTGGTTCGTTTTTAAGTTGCTGCAATTTGATTTTGTATTCCTGCTCCAGCTCTTTATTTTCAAACTTCTCGTGCCAGATTGACCAGAACTTTTCCTCTGTGCCATTGGTCGCATACTTGGCAGAATCGGTTGCGAGGCTCATTAAACACTGTGAATACACGTACAAACTACGTATACCATCTTCCTGCTGACTACGTAATTGCTGACTGATGGCCTGAGATAATGGATCTTTCATATCGGGTCGTTTACACTCAATTATGCAGATCGGAATTCCATTTACAAACAATACCAGATCGGGTCGGTAATGTTCTTTGCTGGTGCTTCGCATGACACTGTATTCCTCGGTTACATGAAATACATTGTTATCCAGGTTTTTCCAGTCGATGTATTGCATCGGAAAACTCTTCTTGTCTCCATCAATACTCTGCTCCAGATCTTTCCCGAGCGTGATACGGTTGTAAGCAACTTCCGAAGCTGCAATATAACCTTCATTCATCGGAAGATCTTTCAATGCCAAAATACCGACTTCAATATTGGCATCAGTGAACAACGAAGTTTTGGTTGAACTTACCCTGATGCTGTTGATCTCCTTCAACTGCTTACGCAATACCTTTTCAAGGATCACATTGCTGGTTTTATTACCTCGCAGTTCAAGCGCTTCTTCCTGACTAAGGTATTTATATCCCAGTTTTTGCAACATTTGCAATGCAGGGATCTGGCTGATGTGATCTTCTTTGAAAGAGGGTGTGTCCATACTTTTAATGCTCTATTTTTTGAAATATCTTTTGCGAATCATAGTGCCTTCTTTGTCTCATTTCAGAAATATGGAGAATTCCTTTCTCATTGTGGAGAATTAAATCTTCTCTTGAAATATCTCTAGCTCTGCATTTGCCAGCACCTTTATCTTTAACTTTTAATCTACCTTCAGGAATATGGAGAATACCAACATCATTACGGAGATTTAAATCTGTTCTTGATTATCTCTAACTATTACTATATCTGCACCTTCATCATCTTCTTTAAATCTTGCTTTAGGAATATGGAGAATTGCAACTTCATTGTGGAGAATTAAATATTCTCGTGAAACATCTTTAAATTTTCAATATCCTGGATCTTTGCTCTCTCCTTTATACCTTGCTTTAGAAATGTGGAGAATTCTTGATCCATCATGGAGAATTAAATCTCATTTTGGAATACCTTGAACTTATCATCTAAAACCTTTCTGCCACGTTTCATTGCATTTAATTCGAAATAGTTCTATCCCTGATATTTAGCTCTCAATTCCTGAATTACTTTCACAAATAATGGTTCACCGCTGAGATCTGAAAACTGATCAGATAATGAATATTTGGTTCCACGCCCAGATCCTTCCCGCTTTACAATCAAATCCTCTGCAAGTTTTTGGAGTGAATATTTAATTTGATTCCGATTCATCGAGCCTTTTAAGGAAGATTCCAGGGAGCCCATTTTTAATGAATTGTTTTGAAGTACCTGAAGAATATGCTCTACTTCATTGATCATATACCGATTACTAATTTTACCCTGTTCGTTTGCATATTGATAATAGGTATCGTGCAACAAATACTTATTTGTATGTCCTGATTCCCTTTTAATAAGTCCCGTCCGTTCCAACTGCAAAATAATTTCTTGATTGACCAATGGGACAAAACCTTGTTTAATCCTGAACAAGGATATTATCTGTTCAACTCCGAGAGGTGAATCCGGATTCTTTTTCTGATACTGATTGATAAATACATGAAATGCTTTGTCCTTAATTTCACCACTAAGCTTTAATGTCACCTGGTACAAATCCGAATCTTTGTAATCAGGCTCTGCCTTGCCTTCGGAAAGTGTAATTGAGTAAATTTTATCGACTCCTTGTCCTGAACGTTCCACAAGACCCGTCTTTTCTAAAATTTCAGTCATTAACCGACTTCGGGGAGTACTACTTACCGTCAATAAATTATCAATAGTAACACCTTTCGGAAACCCACCGGGATTATTGAGAATAATCTTCTTTGGATATTGTTTAATAACCACTTCGCTTGTAATGGTATAATCTCTGTGAGCCAATGCATTGAGAATAGCTTCACGAATCACTTCTTCGTTAAACGCATATAAATCGAAAATATAGGCATCCGATTGTATGGGATACTTACTGTTTCGCTGATGTATAAGTTGCCAAATTTTGTCAATGCCAATAAATAACGGTTCTTCTATGGTTTCACGGAAATCGTGGTGAATTTGGGCTTCAGTGTTCCGAAACTCCCATATGATCTTGGCTTGAGGTAATTTCTCACTAATAATTTCTTTTCTGGCCAGCAAAACAAGAGCTGCAAAGTTTAAGTTTTTTCCTTTCAGCAACTTTAAATCAGACAATACCTGTTCATTCGACAAACTAAGGAAAGCGGGATTTTTTTGTTTTATTGCATATGCTTCTTTCATTTTAGCGATTGCAAATTCATCCAAATTTGTAATTGTCAATCCAGAACAGATCGTTGCTGAAAAATCGGGTTCTTGCTCCTGAAGAATTTTAAAGAATTTATCATCGCTCATGGGGAGCAATTCTTCACCAACCCGCATTAAAGGAACATCTTCAAATTTTAAGCTCTTCCCAACCGGACGGGATGGAATATGAATGACCAGAACGCGCTTATCGCCTTCGTACAAAACCTCTGTATCTATCCTGATACCCAAATCACGATAAACATCCTGCTCTAATTGACCCTCTCTTCCTTCAAATGCTTTAGAACCACAGACATCATGCGGATGCACATCTTTTAAACCTAATACGAGGTAACCACCTTTTTCGTTTGCAAATGCCACAGTATAGCCCAATACACTTTTGCGACTGCTGTTATAGGCGTATTGGTTCTTAGCTTCTTTAAACTCGACTTTATTTTCGCTTTCCTTAAGCAGTTTTAATTCGACGATGTTCATACTATAGTTTTTTATCTTTGGGCGGATTAGGATCATTACCGTAGCTATTCGGATTCTGAATCTTCCCATCTCTACCATGTGGAATCAATTCAGAACCTTCCTGTTTTGCCTTTTCCTTGCTCCAGTTCATTGCATTTTCTTTGGTCTCAAAATGTTTAGATGCTCTTTCCGCATTTTCTCTTTTTGAGTCCCAACCACCGTTTGAGTTTGGAACCACGTGTCTTTCATTTCTTGCCATAACTACGCTATTTTATTTGTTTTAAATCGTTTTTTCCCGTCAATAGTCTTTCAGACTATTTTCTTGCCACTGTGACCATCATGTTGTCTGGAGAATGGTAACTTTTATATATAATGTTTAAATGGCAAAACCCCGCCTTTTACATCTTTACCTGAGGTTAGAATTTCCCCAACGGCTTCAGCAAACTTTAATGTTACCGGAACTCCATCACCATAAATACAAGTATTATAATTCAACTTCGTTAATCCCAAAATATCTTTACAAACAACCTCGATATCAGCTTTCCCGCGTGTTATGGCAACTTCTAATGGATTTGGAGTTTCCAATCCAATTTGAGTCTGAAAACGTGGAATAAAACCTTTTGTCCATAAAAATGCCTTATTATCATCAAATTGCAACATCATACCCCTTGGAATACAGTATTGGTGTTGACGGTATAATTTGAAAGTATTATTTGCCTTAATTCTTACACCTACTATTTTACTTTTCCCATTTGCCGCTTCTTCAAATCCTTCCCATTCAGTATCATCAAAATATGTTTTTGCATGAATAAATACCTCATTTGGGTAATGCCCTGAGTTATCGTAAAAAGACTCTAACGATTGAGATATGATATCAGAAGCATCATTTTTTGATAAATGAAACTCACCTGTTGTTGGATTCCACCAAGGACCAACATTTCCACGAAATACCATACCATCCCCAGAATCTAAAAACATTTGTGCAGCGCAACAAGCATTTACATTTTTTTCATTAGTATCAGTTTTTTTATAAACAAGACCTAAATAGCATACATTCTCTCTAACGTCGCCAAGCTTCCAAGGTAATCCACCAAGCTTATAATACAATGCGGTACATATATTCCATGCTTTGGCGCTGTCAAATTTACGTTCGGCATCAATTTTTTCCGGATCATCCCACAGCTCCTCATAAGAAATTTTACTTTCTCTAATAATCTGAGTAATTATTTTATCTGATAAAACTTTGGCTTTTAATTGATTGTGAAAATTGATCTCAAATTCATAAGCCTCTTTCAATTGATCAATTTCCTCCTGAAAAAACATATCTAATTGAGTCGAATTTCGCTTGACAATGCTTAGTCCATCAGTTACAACATCATCGGATTTGGGGATCTTAGAATTTGGCCTTCCGTATTGGAAAATGCATTCTGGGATTACAATCATCCAAACATCAACAGGAATCTCCTCATTATCTGCGTATTTTTTCAATCTGTCAACGTATAAATTAGTCCAATTATGAACTCGCTGATGTGAATCTTTATATTTCAAATATTTATCAATTTCACTTTTTGAGACTTCAATTTGTGGAATATTCTCAAAATTTACATAAATATCAAATACTGTTTCTAATCCGGGGAAGCTGGGACGTGCAATAGATCTATCCGAATTTACAATAGGTGAGTGTAGTTTCTTTAAATATTTCAACATACTATTTCGCAATGGCTCTGGTCCTATAATTCCAATATTTCTTTGCCCTTTAATTTTTCTTTGTGAATATGGGCCAAATAACATTAGTCCATCACGTGGATCTATTGCTTTTTGTCCGTTATTGAAAGTCAAAAAAGGTTCGCTTAGATATTTTAATTCCGGGTCAATCATTATTTTCTTCATTAAAAGGTTCATCACGGAAATCTTCAATTTTTTCAACAGCCATACGGGAACTAGGATCTATGTATCCGAAATCGCTCCAAAACATTTCCGTCCAGTTTTTCATTTTCAAATAACTTCCATCACTTGAAACTTCTATTTTTATTTCATTATCATTATCCTTTAATCTCTGAATAAAAGCAAGTTGCAAATCTCTCCATTCTTCATTAAAAAACCGTCGTCCTTTTTTCCTTCTATACCCATGAACTTTCTTTTCATCTTGAAGCAAATTAAAACCATCACTAGTAAAAACTAAATGAGATTTTAACGAAAACCCAACTATTGGGAATAAACTTGGTTGAAAAGAAACAGCATAATGCCATTTACCAATATCCTCAAATTTTCCTACTATTGATTTTCTTTTTTCTTTCTTCGTTGGGTCAGAAAAGGGATATTTAAAACTAACTGGTTTTAAACTATCATAACTTGGCAAGAAATAAGCAAATCTTTTATTTGACAACACTTGTTTCCAAAGTCCATTTTTCCAAAACAAATTTGTTATAACTCCTCTTATCAACCATTTGAAATGATTCTCAACATCCTTATGTTGTGGAAAAGATTCAGACAAGAATCCACTGAGAACATCGGTTAACCCAAATGAATATGTTGCATCTGGTAATATTTCTATTTCTTCATTTTCTCTTTTTACCATAAAACTAATATTTTTATCAAATGATGATATAGTATTAGACATAAGGCTTATAGGAATTAATGTATTTGCCTTTCGAATTGCTTTTGCTTGTTCGATATTCGTAAATTTAAATATATAAAACTGCTGAGGCATTTCTGCAATTTGCCACCACGAAGAATAGTACAATTCTTTTTTTGAAATAATTGAGCATTTTGAAATATATTCATTTTCATACCATTCAGAAAAAGTTGAATTCTGAATCTCTTTCAACTTGGGAACATTGTCTTTAATCAATTTTTTTAATAATTGTTTTAGTCCTTCTGCCCAATTTCCAAAGAATGATATTTGATTAAGTCTGTTTGAACCAATGAAGACATTATATGGTACATCTTTATCAATATTTAGAGGTATTATAAAATCAGATAGAACTTCACTTTTTGCAATAGTTTCGGCTAAGGATAATTCTTTATCTATACCATCTTTAAGAATACCCGGTGAAACACAGATGTTATTTGAATAGATTAATAGCACTTTTATTGCCTCGTTTCGGATTACGCCATCTATAGTTCTCCAAAAAGTTTCACCACCAAGTAAACCATCTTTGTCTATCCAAACTTTATAACCCAACATCTCTAGTCGAGAACCAATCCAGATTGCAAACTCATTATCTTCAGGTGTTGCATGGCTAATAAATAAAGTATCTCTCATTCAAATATGTTTAAACAATATTTTTGACTCGTATCTTCCCTGTTAGCAGCACCTGCATCATCCCCTTTTTCTGTTCCCGCAGTTTTTCGGTTTTGGCTTTAAGCAGTTGTATTTCTTTATCTGCAGCTTGAAGCACTTGAGCAATGGCAGTTTGTTCTTCAAAATTTGGAACAGTGATTTTTAAAGAGAAGAAATCCGAAGGAGTTACATTAAGTAAGCCATGTGCTCTGCCTCCTTCATGGGCAATTTTTGTAAGACCTCGGTCTAAAAGATTAGCTTCAAAGTATTGTTCAAAAAAGTCGCCGGAACTCTTCTGTAAATTCTTTAATCTGAAACAAATGTATAGCGTTGTAACAACTGCTTTATCAAAATCATTCAATCGCTTGGTTGCTCCCCAGGGATAACCATTTGAATAGCTCTTGTTGTAGCAAAATTCTCCTTTTTCGACCAAAAAATAGTTATCAATAATTTCGCTCGCAATTGACTTAGTGAAAAAATCTGTTTGCCTAACAAATCCTCTTTGTGCTGAAATAGTAACAACATTCGAATTGACCTCTGAATTTTTCCTCGTTACTCTTTCAAACAAATTTGCCATTGTAACTTCTTTCCACTCCACTTTAAACCCCTCCAACCTTTTCTTTCCGGTCAATAAATTTTGTATCAACCATTTTTTCTGCAATTCTTTTTTTGCAGTCAACTGATTGTTTTTGACAATGGCAGTATCCATTAAACTCAGGATTTGTGCTATGGCTCGTTGTTCGGTAATGGGGATTTTTAAAAATGGAAAATCGCCAACATCTTTGCTAGTTATGTTTGGGTCTTTTCTACTGCTACCAGTCAGGTTTTTCCATAATCCCACTTTTGCATTTAACCAGTTCAATAAAAATATAGGATCAGTCTCATTATTATTGACAGAAATAGCAGATAATGCTTGATTAATTGTTGCCCCCATTCCTAAAATTCCTGTCCTACCTATTTGATTAAAACCGCCATACATTGCCACAAGGATTGTGTCTTTAGGGTAGATTCGTAGTGAAGTTTCTTTAAGCGCCAATTCTGATATTTTTTCTTCAGTATGGACAATCATTGAATTGTTTAAGTCTGTCGTTTTAACCCACGGAATAATCCCGTTTCTATGATACGCCATATTGCTCCTTAATGGTGTTGTTCCAGAAGTGATTTTTCCAATATCCTTAATTCTGACCTCTTTCCAATCGCTTGGAATGGTGGTATTGTAAAAGGGCTTTGTGGTAATATCGTTTTCTTTAATCATACTTCAGTTAATTTAAGATTTCTGCAAACGAACCTGCAAACGAAATTATTTGCATGTGCCTGGTATTGAGACATATTTCGTTTGCAAACCACTTGCAATTGCAAAGAAGGCTTCAAACGAAAAGTCCTTTGCAAACTAAAGTTAAGTAGCTGTTTTTGCAAAGAAACCCGCAAAGATAAATTCGGTAAATTATTGATAATCAATACTGAGTTCTTTGCAATCATATCGTAAAAATCTTTTCGGTTTTAAACAATTGGTGTTCATTGTATTTCACATATCCCAACTGATTCGACAACAGCTGGGTTTTGCCAATTTTAAAATCAGCAGTATTTCCATGTGTATGACCATATATCCAGAAGTCAGGCTCTTTATCTTCTATCAAGTCAAATAACTCAACAGCAAAGGCCTCATTCAGGATATCACCTTTATACTTTATGGGGTAATTCATAAATGTAGGAACATGATGGGTTACTACAACTATTTTATCGTCACTAGTACGGCTTAATTCTTGATTTAAAAATACCATACTTTCCTCATGGAACTTATTAAACTGGACAGAAGAAAAACGGTGGCCGTTGAATTTAATAACGTGAAAATCACTCATTGTCCGCTCAATTTGCCACTCGTGAGCAGGGCTTATTTTGGACCATAGTGTAGAGAACAAGAATTTAATATTCTCATGCTGAATGGCAGTGTTATTTACCAAAAAAACATTATCTCTGATTTTCTCATACAGTACTCCGCTTTTAGTCGAGGCATCAAAACGATAATATTCATGATTCCCTGGTATCCAGTAGGTAGTTTGAAAATGATCGGCAACATAGCTGAAAAAATCAGCGTGGTGGTCCATTACAGCAAAAGGCACTATATCACCAGCCAACAATAAAACATCACCCTTTGGAATTAAGGGATTCATTTTAAGAAAATCCTTATTCTCAGGAAATTCAAGATGAAGATCTGATGCGTATTGTACAATCATATTAAGCTCCTAATTCTGTCAAGTATTTCTTCATCTCATTCTGCACTTCAGCCAATTCGGTTTCAAGTACTTCTATCTCCTTTTGAACAGCTGCAATGTCCACTTCTGCCTCTTCTTCAAAGGTATCAACATAGCGCGGAATATTCAGGTTAAAATCATTTTCCTGTATTTCTTCAAAAGTGGCTATATAGCTGAATTTATCTTCCACTATTCCGGCTTTCAGTTTTCCTGCCGAGAAATCCCTGTAAATTGTAACGATGTGATCGATATCCGAATCGCGAAGCTTGTTCTGGTTCTTTATCGATTCGTATTGCTTGCTACCGTCAATGAATAAGACATCTCTGTTGTTGCCTTTCCCTTTATTAAAAATCAGGATGGCTGCCGGAATACCCGTTCCGAAAAACAAGTTGGCAGGTAAGCCAATCACCGCTTCGAGTATATTTTCTTCAATTGTTTTCTGACGGATCTTTCCTTCACTGCTTCCACGGAACAAAACACCATGAGGAACGACAACACCTACCTTACCTTTGCCCTCATAGGTCGTTTCAATCATGTGGCAAATAAAAGCCCAGTCGCCCTTGCTCTTTGGCGGAATTCCTCTCCAAAAACGGTTGTAGGGATCAAGTTCCGGATCGTAACTTTTAGCTGCTTTATTTTCTTCCTTGTCTTCTACCTTTCCCCACTTATCTAAACTGAAAGGAGGATTTGCAACAACGGTGTCAAACTTCATCAGCGAATCACCTTCTTTTAATTTCGGATTTCGGATTGTATCGCCCCACCGAATTGTGGCGTTGTCGAATCCATGTAAAAACATATTCATGATGGCCAAAGCCCAGGTACTGCCGTTTGCTTCCTGCCCAAAGAGTGAAAAATCATCGGTACCAACTTCTCTTCCGGCTTTGATCAGCAATGAACCAGAACCACAAGTGGGATCACTGATTCTTGCACCTGGTTTCGATTTAGTAAGTTTGGCCAGGAGCGTAGAAACTTCACCCGGGGTAAAAAATTCTCCGGCTTTCTTGCCAGCATCGCTTGCAAAGTTGGCAATCAGAAATTCATAGGCATCACCAATAATATCAGCGCCTTCCAAATGTCCCGGACTTAAATCGAGTTTGTCATTGCTGAAATCAATCAACAAACTTTTCAGCCGCTGGTTTTTTTCTTTGACATCGCCCAAATTACTGCTATTGAAATCAATATTCCGGAAAACACCGCTGCCATCCTCGCTGTTTAATTTTTGTCGGTTTGCTTCTTCAAAATCGGTCAGAGCGATGTTAATGAGTTCACCAATATTCACTTCATTTCTGCTTTTATAAAGAAAATCAAAACTTGAATTTTCCGGAACAATGAACCGTTCCTGTTTCATTGCTCTTTCAGCTCGAACCGCATCGCCATTGTATTTTTTAAGGTACTCTTTTGTCTTTTCATTATGAACGTCACTCACATACTTGATGAAAAGCATTGTGAGAATGTAATCCTTGTATTGGTCAGGATTGATCAGCCCACGAAATGTGTCACATGCTTTCCACACAATTTGTTTCACTTCGTTGCTGTTGATTTTATTTGCCATTGTCAATTATTTTATAGCGTTTACGATTTGTTGCTGTAACTGTTTTTCTCTTAGTCTCCCTATTTCCTGCATCAATTTTTTCTCCGTATTCCGAAGATGAGCGATTTTTAAGATCACATTTTGTCTCTTTAAATTGGGTATTGAAATTTCCAATTCTTCCAAAACCGGTTTGGAAATGGAAACCATAGAAGTTCCTATTGCTTTTCCCTTCAGAAAACTTTGTGAATTAGGATTGTTGATCGACCATGCCAAAAACTGGGGTAATATTTTATCGTGAAAATTCTT
>Ga0209125_1001502_pt1 | contig 21480 bp, 14 predicted proteins | sample BarGraIncub1131A_FD_184503 | JGI IMG/M metagenome (GOLD analysis project Ga0209125, IMG submission 184503) | Arctic peat soil microbial communities from Barrow, Alaska - Barrow Graham LP Incubations 11-31A (SPAdes) (version 2) | ecosystem: Environmental > Terrestrial > Soil > Wetlands > Peat...
TAAATATATAATATCATAATAAACATCATTATATACAATTATTCAAATAACTAATAACAATTACATTTAAATACTTCTTATTTTATGATATAATTTCCATAGATTATATCTTAAGGAGTGTGAAAATCTTATGGACCCCGAAGGTACATGGCAAATTATATGTTTAGTAATTTTATTGTTTTGTTCAGCCTTTTTCTCCTCATCTGAAACCGCTTTGATGACTTTAAGTAAAATTAGATTACGACATATGGTAGATTCAGAAATTAAAGGTGCGGAGTTAATTAATAAATTACTTAAAAGCCCAAGTAAACTCTTAGGCGGTATTTTAGTAGGAAATACGGTTGCCAATATCGGTGCTTCAGCCCTTGCGACTTCCCTCGCAATTAGATATTTAGGAGACAACGGAGTCGGGATTGCAACGGGTATAATGACATTCTTCGTATTAATATTTGGTGAAATAACACCAAAGTCATTAGCTGCGCAAAACTCTGAAAAAGTTGCTTTAAAAGTTGCTAAGCCAATAAGTATCATTACATTTATATTAAATCCCCTAATTGTGGTATTAATTTATATAACAAATTCAATTATAAAAATGTTTGGCGGAGAAGTTGGCAAACAAAAACCCTTTATTACTGAAGAAGAATTGAAAACTATGGTAAGTGTAAGTCATGAGGAAGGTGTTTTAGAAGGCGAAGAGAAACAAATGATTTATAATGTATTTGAATTTGGAGATTCACAAGCAAAAGATGTTATGACTCCAAGAACTGATATGATTGTAGCGAACTCAAACTCAACCTATGATGAGCTCATAAAAATTTTTAGAGAAGAACAATTCTCAAGAATTCCAATATATAAAGAGACTGTGGATAATATTGTTGGAGTTTTATATATTAAAGATTTAATTTTCTTCGAAGATGGAAAAGAAAAGTTTGATATATTGAAACATATGCGTGTTCCGTACTTTACCTACGAGTTTAAAAGCACTGTCGATTTATTTGCAGACATGCGTTTAAAACGAGTACCTATAGCAATTTTGCTTGATGAGTATGGAGGTACTTCCGGAATTGTGACAATTGAGGATTTAGTAGAAGAAATTGTTGGAGATATAGCAGATGAATACGATGATGATACAGATAAAATTGAAGTTATAAAAGAGGATGAATATATCGTTGATGGCGATACTAAGATAAATATGGTTAATGAAATGATAGGCCTCCATATTGAATCAGACGATTTTGATTCAATAGGTGGTTTTGTTACAGGTATACTTGGTCGTCTTCCAAAGACAGGTGAAACAATAAATTATAATGATACAAAATTCATTATACAAAACACCAGTAAAAATCGTATAATAAAGCTAAAAATTATAACTTAATATAAACTATAAAAAATTAAGGATGATTATTTAAATCATCCTTAATTTTTTTATTATTATGGTTATTAATAGGCTAATCCATTACAAAATTTTTCTAGGAATTTTACCTTTAATTTTCTTTTCTATAGAATCTAAAAGAAATTTATCTTTTGGGGCTGCAAATAAATATGTATATCCATCTTCACCTGCTCTTCCAGTTCTTCCAATTCGATGTATATAAGCTTCAGGACTTTCGGGTATATCATAATTATAAACATGAGTAACTCCATTTATATCAAGCCCTCTGGATGCTACATCTGTGGCAATCAAATATTGAATATCACATTTCTTAAACTCTTTCATTATTTTTTCTCTTTTTGATTGAGTTATATCAGAATGCAGTTTCTTGCAATTGTAGCCTTTTTTATAAAGAGCCACCTCAAGATCATCAACTCTTCTTTTAGTTCTGCAAAAAATAATGGCCATAAAAGGATTATCCTCGTCCATTACCTTACATAAATCTTCTTGTTTTCGTCTATCCGTAGTTTCTATTAAAAACTGTTTTATGTTCTTAAGTGTTGTTTCTTGTTTTTTAATAATGACTTCTTTAGGATCATTCATGTACTTGTAAGCCAGTTTTTTCACCTCTGAACTCATAGTTGCTGAAAAACATAAAGTCTGCCTCTTTTTTGATGTCTTTTCCAAGATAGCTTCAATATCGTTCTTAAATCCCATGAGAAGCATTTGATCCGCCTCATCCAACACTAATGTCCTAAGGTTATCGAGTTTCACCGTACCACGACTAAGATGGTCTAATAATCTTCCCGGTGTTGCAATTACTAAATGAATATTTCCTTTTAGTTTTTTTAACTGTGCACCAATATCCTTACCACCATAAGCTGCCAAAATGTTTATATTTTTACATGGTGCAATCTTTTTCGCTTCCTCTGATATCTGAAGAGCAAGCTCCCTTGTAGGTGTCACTATTAATCCTTGTATTGTATTTATATCAGATGACATATTATCAAACATTGGAAGTAGGAATGCAAGTGTTTTTCCAGTACCTGTTTGTGCCTCTGCTATAACGTCATTTCCATCCTTTATCAATGGAATACTTTTCTCTTGAATAGGAGTCGGATCAGTTATTCCTTGAATTTTAACCATATTTAAAATATCATCGTTAAGTCCTAATTTTTTAAACTTTATCATTCTTTATTTACCTTTCTATTTTAAAATTATTTTTATTGACTTTTTATACAAACCATTTAATTATATCAGAAATTCATTACAATAAAAAGAGTTTTGCTAAATACCTTCAATTTGTGTAGATCTTTATTTACAAATACTCTTTTTTTTAAAAATCTATAATTAAGCTAATGTTTCTAATAATTTATTTGAATCTCGCGAACTAACTTTTGATAATTGTTTATTTTTATTAATATTTACGCTACCATTAAGTAATGAACTATTCTGCTGCCTTGCAAGCGCATTTATAATAGCTGAGCACCCTATGAATAATAAAGCAGCTTGTGGTGCAATCAGTGTAAAATCTACCAATCCATGTCCAATTATTACAGCTTGAATCCCTGCTAGCATTGGGACCATTTTACAATTCCGTTTATAAAGCACTCTTAAATTTCTAAATAAATTAATTTTTATGTAAACATAAATTGAAAGGCCAACGGTTCCAAGTGCTGTCATAAAAGTAATCCATATGTTATGGCCATGAAATATAGTGGCATAATAGTAACTCTTCAGAAACTTCGCCCCATACTCAGAAATACCCATAAGTCCCCACCCCATAAGAGGCTTAACTTTTATCATTTCTAAACATCCATTCCATATTCCAAGACGACTACTAAATGAGGCATCAAAATCATGGCCAGTTACATTTTGCAAAATCTGTGATGGCATAAAAGTAACAGCAGCTGTGAGAATAAATATTGTTACAAAGAGCCACATATCTTTTTTACTACCTTTAAGAAGATAAAATATAAAAAGCCCAAACAATAGCCCTATAAACGCTCCTCGCGATCCTGTTAAATATAATGCAATTACAAACAAAAGCGTTGATGTTTGATAAAATAATTTTGTAGTTTTAGATGTTGTGCTACAAAAATAAAGACCTACTAAAATCATTATAGCAAACCAATTACCTGCTACATTGGGATTTCCAAAGGTGCTATACATTCTATTATTAGTTATTGGCTGAGATGTAAATTTCAAAAATCCCGCCCAAATGTTAAAATTAAAACATACATATATAAGCTTTTCAATAATCCCAAAAACTGCTGAAAACATTGAAAAACAAACTAAATACCTATATATTCTTTCTACCTTATTTTCGTTTACGCAATAATCTTGTAAAAAAATACCAATACATAAATACATAAGTATAACAAAAGATGCAACAATAGATGTAAAACTATAATTTATAATTCCTACTACCAAAGACCATATAAAAAGCAGGCAAATTCCTATATTCCAGTGGTTTATATATATATTTGCTTTCTTTGATAATACCATATATGTCATGTATATCGCTGCTATAATTGTTGTATAAGGTGAAATAACTGTTAATAAAACTAAAATCGCCATAATATAACCTCCTGTGACTATAGCCACATAGATAATAATATACAATTATTCAAAAAACGTCAATTAGAAAATCAATTATTTACATATTGTTTTATTGTCTAAAAATTATGTGAATAGATTTTCATAACTAAAAAATCAGCTAACCCATTAATTTCCCAATGGATTAGCTGATTCTTTATGTTCATAGATTTCTACTTTTAAAATAGAAACCATAATTTATTTTTTAACTTCAGTTTTTCCAGTTATAAATCCAGTTTTATCTAATTTAAATGCAGATTTAAGTGCATTTGTAGCAAAATAAACATTTCCTTGTACTTTAGCATCTTTTATAGTAAAACCCTTAGCTTCAACATATACATCGCCTACAAATATTCCACCTTGTATTTTACTATTTTCACTCTTAACTATTAATTTAGGTGCTGTTAAAGTATAAATAGCAGTTTTAAAGTGTTTATCATCTTGATTATAAAGAGCTAATTTACGTCCTGCTGGAACCTTTTTTGTTGCATCGACTTTATCAGCTACCATAAATGATCCTTCTAAAACTATTTCCTTATCAACTTTTAAATCTTGTGTGATTGCAATAATCCAAGTTCCTTCTTTGCTTGCTGCCTTTTGGAAAGCAGTTTGTTCATTTACTATTGAAGCAGTTGTTACTACATCAGTTTTTGTTGCTACTGGAGCTGATGTTGTTTTTGTTTCTTTAGTTCCACACCCTACTAATAGTGTAGCACCTACAACTAGTGATAATATTATTGCTTTAATTTTCATTTGAATACCCCCTATTAATATTTTAAATATTATGTTATATCGTTTACAAGCACAGTATAACACATGTGATAAAAATATAACAAGATGAAATATGGGTATATTGTAATTGTTTTCAAGTACAAAATGAACAAAATTAATAAGGGCCAATTTATCCCATATTATAATTAAAATACCCTGATTTTGATCCTGCATCAGCTTGCAATATTTGTAATCATCACTACCTTTCATTAAAAATATTATATGCCATATGTATACTGTTTTACTTTGTGTCAATAATTTTAATGTATGATTTATGTGAAAGGGGCATGTTAATGAATATTAGTATTAACTTAATAAGGGATAAAATCCTAATTAAAGAATATATAGAAAGAGGTAAAGGACTTTTCAATGATGGTGAAACCGAGAAAGCATTTAAAAATTTTAGTAAAGCCATTTTATTAAATAATGAATATGGCGAAGCTTATTTTGTCAAAGCAAAAGCTCACTTAAAAATATATGAAGCTTATGAGGCAGAAGAATGTATAAAGAAGTACCTAAAATTAGTTCCAGATGACACAAAAGGTTATTGGCAATTAGTTGATATTAGCGACTTAACTGGTGACTTTGATAAATGCATTTACTACTGCGAAAAAATCATTAAAATTGATAACCAAAATGCGGTAGCCTATTTGAAAAAAGCAGAGTTTTTATCAATACTTAACGATTTTGTAAAAGCTCTAAACTTCTTTGATAAGTGCCTAAAACTAAGCCCTAATTTTTATGATGCTTTATGTGGCAAAGCAAAAGCATTGTTCTCACTACACAATAAAAAGGAATCTCTAGAAATGTATAGTAAAGCTATTGAAGTGGATAGTACCAAAAGTGTTGCCTATTTTGGATCATCAAAGGTTTATATGACTATGGGAAATAACATAAATGCCTTATATTTTGCAGAAAAAGCGTTTGACATAGAACCTCAAAATGAATGGTACAAATGCCATTATAAAGTATTAAAAGATATGAATACAGGTGTGTAAATAAAGAAAAGCTCCCACACGTTTAAGGTGGGAGCTTTTCTTTATTTACATATGATTATACTTAAATTATTCCTTCATTTGAAACAATCCAAATATTTCTTCCTCGCTCATTGCTGCAAACCCATCACCACTTGCCAGCTCATCGCCCATAAGTTCTGATATAAGCTTTTTTTTCTCTTCTTGAAGTGATAGTATTTTTTCCTCTATAGTTCCCTTTGCTATAATTTTTATAACATTCACCACATTCTTTTGCCCTATTCTATGGGCTCTATCAGTAGCTTGCTCTTCCACTGCTGGGTTCCACCAAGGGTCAAAGTGAATTACTACATCAGCAGAAGTTAAATTCAGGCCTGTGCCCCCTGCCTTTAAACTTATTAAAAATACAGAGTTTCCACCATCATTAAAATTTTTTACCAAATCCATTCTCTTAAAAGATGGAACAGATCCATCCAAGTAACTAAAAGATATCCCCTCTACCTTAAGTCTCTTTTGTATATTCTTAAGAACAGCTGTAAATTGAGAGAAAACAAGAACTCTATGCTGCTCCTCTATACTCTTATGTAGGTATTCAACTAAAGCTTCTATTTTTGTGCTACCGCCACTGTAATCATTCATGAGTACAGTAGGATCAAGGCATAGTTGTCTTAGCTTTGTAATATATGAGAGTATCTCTATTTTACTATTTTTAAATTCGTCATTACGTACCTTGTTTTTAATAAGCTCCATTGCATGGTTTGCATAGATTTTATAAACTTTCTTTTGCTCATCATCTAAATTAACCATTAGCGTCTTTTCTATTTTATCAGGTAATTCCTTTAAAACTTCCTTTTTTCTACGTCTTAAAATAAAAGGTTTTATAAGCCTATTTAAATCCTCTAGAATCTCTGGACTTGTCTTAAGCTTTTTATGGTATCTTACACTAAATATCTTTTCATCATATAGGTATCCTGGCATTATAAAATCAAATATAGACCATAAATCCATAAGAGAATTTTCTATTGGTGTGCCAGAAAGGGCAAACCTTGTTTCTGCCTTTATCTCCTTCACAGCTATTGCATTTTGAGAGTTTGCATTTTTAATATTTTGAGCCTCATCTAATATACAATGATTAAACTCTATTACTTCATAACTCTTAAGATCCCGTTTTAATAGGTTATAAGTTGTAATAAGAACATCATATTGTTTTATATTACGGATTATTTCATCTCGCATGTTGTGAGTCCCATTAACCGCAGCAACTTTTAAGTTAGGTGCAAACTTTTCTAGCTCGCTCGTCCAGTTGTATACTAGTGATGTAGGTGCTACAATTAGAGTCTTACTTCCTTTTTTTGATAATATAAAAGTAATAGCTTGAATAGTTTTACCAAGGCCCATTTCGTCCCCAAGTATCCCACCGAATCCTAAATAATCTAAAGTTTTAAACCAATTATATCCGATGTTTTGGTACGCTCGCAGCTTTCCATTTAAGTCATTCGGTTCCTTGAAGCTTAATTTTTCTATGTTTTTGATTTTATCCCTTACTTCTTTTAGTTCTTTTTTCCCTTTTATATATCTAATGTTATTATCTTCTAAATAACTATCTAGGAAAACTCCTTTATTCTTAAGTACCTTAATATGATTATTATCAATACCATTTGGTGCCATAACATCAATTAGTTTTAAGAATTTATTAAGTTCTAATTCTTCCAAATCAAGGTACTCACCATTTTTAAGCTTGTAATATTTAAGGCTATTCCTAAATGCCCTTAGTATATTTGTGGTTTCGTAAGGTTCAATGTCTCCTATTTTAAAATCCATTTCAAAGTAATTATATTTTCCACTTTTAATATCGCCGCTAATGCCTTTAGTTCCCAAAGATTTTATACCTTTAAAATTCTCAGAGTAATATACCTCTCCTATCTCTTGTAACTTTTTTATATCACTTTTAAAGAACTTAAATATCTGCTCCTCACCTACTGTGAAATAGAAGTTATTTTTAATTTCCTGAAAGCCTTGGGCTTTTAAATCTAATATTACTTGATTTTCTTTTCTAGAATCCCTATATATAATCTTATCTGTATAATCCTCAAATATATTAAATTCATAAGTTCCATACTTAACCTTTAATGTCAGAGTAATATCTTTCCCCTGTTGATTAAAATAAAAATTAAATTGACTTTTAGCCATTATTATTTTATCTTTTATAGCCTTAGATAACACAACATTCGGCGATAAGGCAAAAAGATCTGGAATCAGATTTCTTAATATAGTCTCCTCCTCAAGGCTCGTCATAATTACGACCTTAGCCTCATTAAATACTTGAAGATAAGGACATATCTTATAGCAAAAGTCATAATTCGGAAGATACACCGTGCTTCCATACAGAAAAGCATCATTTTTCGACCCTAAAGACACTGGCATTCCGTTTGCAGATTTTAGAACATAATTATCCTTTACGATTTTCAAATCGAAATCTATGGCAGGAGCCTCATATAAAATTTCTGTATCCACAGGTCTATAAAAGAAGCCTTCATTTAAATAGACTCTATGCTTAGTTATGATTTCAAAAAACTCTCTAGTTAGATATTTAGGAATATTTATGTATTTACCCTCCACATATCGATCTTGACTTCTGTTACCATACCTCTGGGCAGTCTCCATACTCTTTAACATCTCTATAAAATTAATAAGCCTTTTATCCTTTGTGTTTAATCTTTGATTATCAATATTAAAAGCAAAGTTTTTGCTGTAATTCACAGGAAATTTATTGTAACATGCTAATAAAAAGTGATTTATATCCTTTAAAATATAAAGATTACTTGCAGTCATAGAACTTAATCCTATTTTAAATTCGGCTGTAAGGCTATTACTCCACTGATTTTTATTTATATATACCTCTATCTTAATTTCATCCTTATGTTTTTCATTCCCTAAAAGCATAGATAGCACATTTTTATTATCTTTAAATATATCCAGACTTAGAACATCATCTTCACTTAAAAGAGGGTGCTTAGCTAAATCTTCTAATGCTTTATAAAAGGTGGCAACTAAATGTTTACAGCAATAATTTTCTTTTTTAAACTCATTCTTTTCAAAATCAGGGCAGCTACAGAATGTAGAAAAAATGGTCTTCTGACCCGCATCCATCTCTATTTTTGTGTGATACTCATTAAATAGTTTCTCTGAAATTACATTACCGTCTATACAGATTAATTTATCTTCATTTGTAATATATATTGAAGAAACCAAATCATTACTAAGAACCCTTTGGCCACTAGCATGATTTTTACCACTTGTTCCCTCATTTAATATTTGTAATAACATATCTTCTTTTAACATATTTTCTCCCTAGTTTAAATGATTTTATAGTCTTCTAATTATACCATAAACTCAAAAAGAACATATAACTTACGCCATCTGTTCTTTCTTAAAGAATTATTAAAATATTCCTACTAACAACTGTAAAAATGTAATAATTACACTATTTATTTTTTTTGATTGGTACTATTATTTTTTGAAATAAATCTATATTTTCCTTTACTTTTGTCTCACTACCAACAGTGCAGTGTAAGTTTTGTTTTAATACAACTTCTAATACATCCGCAAAATTTCGTATGTCGCTCGCCGTAGTTGATAATATTTCATTTCGTATTTTCTGAATATCATCTTGAGATGTACCTGAAAAATACATACTATCTCCTATTAAACCTTTAGCATAAGGACTCGTTAAATAGTCCATGCTTCCTATAGTCCCTATTATATAGTTAGTCATTTCATTTTCACTTGCTTTAAAGTTTCTTAAAAATTTTACTGCTCCATTAAATGTATTCAATGTCTCTTTTAAATTTGGATCGCGGTTAGAGTAAAATAAAACTTCCCCTTTTGTAAAACTCATAGCACCCCCATAAGCACCGCCTTTTATTCTTAGTTCAGGCCATAAATAATCGCTGTTTAAAATATTCTCAAGAACCTTCATGCCTCCGTTATAGTTGCATCCTGCTTTTTTAAAATCTCCAGCCTTAACCACATATTGCACTTGAGAAGGAATAATAAAAGCTTCGTTTTTATTTGAGAAATCAAATTTGTATTTTTGTATAGGAAATCTATTATTATTAACTTTGTCTCCTAATTTATTAAGACAATGCGTGAATTCATCATAATTTTTTTGATCACCAGTGTAACTTACAACTAAACCCTCTTTGTTAAATACAATCTTATAAACATCATTCAAATTTTTTACAACTTCATCAATCCTCACATTAAAATTATCGTCTAAATCACAAATAAAATTGTAATAAGGTAAAAAATCCAGATCCATATATTTGCCACTATCCGATAAATAAGACAATGTACGATTTATTGCAAGGGTACTTCCTCCATTAACAAACATAGATTCATAATTAACCCGTAAATTTTTGATTAAAACCTTCATTCGACTTTTATCATCAAACTCGCTTCGGTTAATTACTTCATCTATCAGTTCTAAGGAATTTGGTAATGTACTATTAAGAGAATTTACTGACACCTTCATTTTAGGAGCATATTTATTGCTATCATTATTATCTTTAAATAATGTAGAATTGAAACTAATTCCTCCAGTAAAGCTCATCATTTGGTTTGACAACTGCATGATACTATACTTCTGGGTGTTAACATTTCCTAAAACGTTAGCAAGCAGTTTTAAATATAACACTTTATTTTGTGGAACCTTGGAACTATCAAAATACAAATTAGAATAAGTAATTCCATTCGTAAATATAGGATGACACAATATTTTTATGCCACCATTTGACTTTTCTATTGTCGGAATTTTTTCTGCATTTAAGTCTATATCCTTTCTCGTAAGTGTTGGTACTTTTGATAATTTTTCCTTTGAATCCATTTTCCCTTGCCACTGTTTTAAGTCTTCTTCGTCCTTTTTAATTGTAGTAAGCTCTTTTGCAGATAAGGACTTTTTATAATTTGCAAGTTTACTTTTTATCCTTTTTTCTTTAGCCTCATTTAAACCATTTGACGGTTTTAACACAACTAATGAATTATGCTTATTATTTATTAAATATTTTTGTACTAGTTTCTCAAAATATCTATGATCTAGTTTAGATTTTATTTTATTAAGTGTTGGAGTAATCTCTAAATATTCTGTAGGATCTACATCATAATTCCAGTAACTCATAGAGGAGGACATATAATCCATTCCTCTATCAGCATCTGAATTTTGAGTGCGCAAACTTAATTCTACTGCAGTTAAAACTGAATTTACTAGTTCTTTATCAAACCCCTTTTTTACCACTTGATCTAAGGACTCATCCACAAGTTTTTTAAATTTGTACTTTTCTGACTCATTTGCATTTGTCGCAATTATACTAAAAGTTGGTTGCTTAGTTGACTGATTAAAACTTGCATAAACCTTAGCTCCAATACCCCTATCCACTAGAGCCTTTCTTAAAGGTGAAGATTTTGTATTCAATAGAATTTCTTGCAAAATTTGAAAGCCCAAAACATCCTCAACATTTGGCACCTTATCTATTACGAAGTTAGATGATAGGTAGGTCATATTTTTTGTTCCGGCATTAATAGATACTGGATATAATTCTGTTTTTTCAACTTGTTTTTCATATTCTTTCTGTGATTCTATTTTACTATCCACTTTTGTTTTTTTAATCTTATTTAAATAATTATGATCCATAAATTTCAATGTAGATTTTATATCCAATTTCCCATATAAATATATAGAACTATTAGATGGGACATAATATTTATTATAAGTTTCTATAAATTTATTATAGGTTAGATCAGGTATATTATCTGGATTACCCCCTGAGTCAAAATTGTACGAATTAGCATTAAAAAGTGATTTACTAATAGTATTTGATAAAATTACCTCTGGCGAAGAATTGTTCCCTTTCATTTCATTGTAAACTATTCCATTATAAAATAGCTCTCCCGTTTTTTTATTAACCTCGTAATGCCAACCTTCTTGTTTAAGTATTTTAGGATCTTTAGTTATATTCGGATAAAATACCGCATCTAAATATACGCTCATTAAGTTTTCAAAATCCTTATTATTTTTACTTGCTACTGGATACATTGTAAAGTCTGGACCTGTAAACGCATTTATAAATGTACTTAATGATTGCTTTGTCATAATTAAAAATGGATCTTTAACAGGATATTTCTCTGAACCACATAAAACAGAATGCTCAATAATGTGATTAACTCCTGTGTTGTCATGTACTGGAGTTCGAAAACTTATGGAGAACACCTTGTTTTCATCCTCATTCTGTAGATAAATAAGCTTAGCTCCACTTTTAATATGCTTAAATATAAATGCAGTTGAATGTATATCCGCAATCCATTTTCGAGATTCTATTTTAAATCCCGATATAACATTTCCTATCTTTAAGCTTTCATTTACATTTATGTTGGCTCCAGAATTGCTTAATTGAACTTGTTTAGCTTGCACAATTTGTATGTTATATGTAACATTACTAAAGTTATTAAACAATAACCCAAATATTAAAAATGTGGATGTTAACATCGTAATTCTCTTCATTTTTTCCTCCTTAAATATAATTTTTCAATAATACTATTATTTTAATATTATAAATAGTATGTTTTATTTCTAATTTTTATATTCAAGACATTAATTAGTATATATCCTATTTTATTACCAATAATTAAATTCTTTTTCCGCATTATTTTCATTAATATATCTAATGCTTTTTATAAAATAAAGAAATCCAGTAGAATGTTTATTCTACTGGATTTCCTTGCCTGTTTTTTACATTATTTATCTCAATTTAAAGTTAGACGGATTCTTGCTTAAACATATTAAGCATATCCTGCTTTTCTTTTGTAAACCTATTGTACACACTTTGTTTTACTGCAGCCGAACTGTCCCTAAAATAGACATTAACCTTTTGCCTTTCATTATATAAATCATTAATAATATTACTATCACTATTTTTTAAATTAAGTTTAGAGAATACAGATAAAGCTCCCCCTACACCATGTTGAACTACTGTAGATAGCAAACTTTCCTTTAAAGCTCCACTTTTTTCACTTATATCAAAGCCATATTTTGACTTTAGAGCCCTAGCCGCCGCATCATAATAGTTTTCTTTGATTGAATCTTGTTGCAATCTTAAAAATTTATCTTTGTTAGATAAAGCAATATTAGTCCATGCTGCATCAAAATTTGAACCGAATTTATTACCATCCTTAGCCTTTGCTTCTGACAATTTTAGGTATATGGCTTTGTCTTTTAAACTTAGTGAATTTACAAAAGAATCTAGAGAACCTGTTTTAGAAGAAAACTGCCAAGCTCCATAGGACTTACCACCATAATCTCCTGATGTATTACTTATCGCCTCTGGATTAAGATTAGATTCATACTTAGCAGATACATACCCAAGTCCACTAGTTTTGTTATCTACATTTCCACTATCGTTCACTAATGATTGCGTGGCGCCTCTTAAATTAGAGTTAAAATTGCTTATAGTACCTAATGAATCGTCTAAGTTAAAAGAATTCTGATTTGATAACGCAGTAGACATAAGTTCTGCCAACATTGAATTATCTGAAGTATCCATAATTTGAAGAAGCATTGTTTGAAAAGCGGACTCCTGCATTGATTGTTGATTGTAAGTATCGTTTGTACTCTTATCAGAAACTTCATTGTTATTTTTTATTAGTAATGCATATTGCTTTAATAATGCATTACTAACTATATTTGTAGATAATGTCATGATTACCACCCATTTAAAATAGATTTTTTTCTGTCTTTATATTATCTCATAATATATTATCATAAGCTATAAAAAACTTAATTTTAATTAAATATTGAAAAAAAGCATTTAATTTTTTTGAATACTTCTAAACTTAATGTCTGTAGCCTTTTATACTAAAATATCACATAAACATGATTGACTAAACATATTGAATAGAAATAAAATATTTACACAAATTAATAAAATTAAGTTTAAATATCTAAATCTCTATTTCTTAAAAGCTATTCTTTCAAAAAATATTTCTTTCATAACTATTGCCTCAATAAATATTACTTCAATAAATAAACTCAGCAAATGAAATTTGTATGCAGTGGGCTTATTTATATTTCAAAGATATTTTCGTAAAATTATATAGTGCCACTAATATGTAAAAGGGTGAGTAATATGCAAAATGATATTGATTATGCAAAAATTGGAAATCGAATAAGGATTGAACGAAAGAAATTCGATATGACTAGAGAAAATCTTTCAGAGCTCTTAAACATTTCGCCCTATTTTTTAGGACAAATTGAAAGAGGAGAAAGAAAAATGAGTATTAACACTTTGGTAAATGTTTCTGAATGTCTGCACATTTCAATAGATAACTTGTTTTTCGAACAAGTTAATGTTAATACAAATAATGATGTTTTACACTCGTTAATTAACAAGTGTTCAGAAAAGGAAGTCAAAGTAATTGAAGGACTTATAAAGTTGTTATTACCACACCTTGCAAGATAGGAAGTATTAAGAACCCCTATTTTTCAAAATGTAAGAAATATGTTAACTCTATTTATAGGCTGTTAGCATATTTCTTATTTCTTTTATATAGCTATAATAATAATAATAATATGATTAACTTATTGCGTTAATTAATTTTATAAAAGGAATTTACCTGACGTAGCTTCTTTTAATTTAGCAATTATGCCTTAGAACTTACTTTAGAAATAGCATTTTCTAGTATATCGAGTCCTGCATTTAATTGTTCATCTGTAATGCATAATGGCATTAGGCAGCGAACAGTATTTCCACGAACCCCGCAATCTAAAATCATTAAACCCTTATTACCACATTCTTTAATTATTGCTTTCACTTCATTTTTAGCCGGTTCTTTTGTTACTCGATCTTTAACAAACTCAATAGCCATCATTGCACCTAGTCCACGAATATCTCCAATAAGATTATATTTTTTGCTCATTTTATGAAATCTACTCATACCTATTTCTCCGATGTGTCTTGCAATAGCTGCATAATCATCTCTTTGCATAATTTCAATAACTTTTAAAGCTGCAACGCACGAAACTGGGTTGCCGCCAAAAGTTCCACCAATTCCACCAGCCTGCGCAGCATCCATAACATCGGCTCTACCAGTTACTGAACTAATCGGAAGCCCTGCTGCAAGTGATTTTGCACTAGTTATTATATCTGCATATATTCCCTTATCTTCCCAATAGTCACTTGCAAACATTCTACCAGTTCTGCAGTATCCTGATTGTATCTCGTCAAATATTAGTAATATACCAAACTCATCGCATATACGTCTAAGCTCTTTTACATACTGCGTTGGTACTGGAACAAATCCACCTTCACCTTGCATTGGCTCAATAATTATAGCTGCAACGTCTTCTGCATTAATTTGCTCCAAGAAAAAGTTATTTAATCTTTGGATGTAATATTTTATAGCGTCCTCTTCAGGCAACCCTTCTGGGCGACGGTATATGTAAGGAAATTCTGCACGATGAACACCTGGAGCGAATGGTCCAAATCCGAGTTTATATGGTTTTACTTTACATGTCATTCCCATAGTTAAATTTGTTCTTCCATGAAATCCGCCTGTAAACACTACTATCTCTGATCTTCCTGTATACTTACGCGCAATTTTTATAGCATTTTCCACAGCTTCAGCTCCACTATTAATAAACATTGTTTTCTTAGTAAAGTTCCCTGGAACAATCTCATTTAATTTTTCTGCTAAACGTAAATATGCTTCATACTGCACTACATTTATACTCGAATGAAAGAACTTGGAAACTTGTTCTTGTACAACCTCAATAACTTCCGGATTAGAATATCCTAGGTTTAAAACTCCAATACCACCAACAAAATCCATCATTATATTTCCATCCACATCTTCAAACATTGCACCTTCCCCACGTTTAATAAATGCAGGTGCTCCGAAAGACACTCCAACAGGAACATTCTCTTGTCTAAGTTTTAATAATTCCATTGCTTTTGGTCCCGGTAATGTAGTTATCATTTTGGGTAAACTAGTTCTTAATTCTGTCATGATAAATTCCTCCTCAATTGTACCTATTTAAGCGAATCTTTAAATTTTAGCTATAGATAATTTAAAAAAATTTATGTATAATTATTAATACTTATATTATCAAATATTATCAAATATTATCATATATATTGAAATTATATACTTAATCTCTGTCGTGATATATTTCGACATTTAATAGACTTAACCCTTTTATTTAATAAATGGATCTTTGTCTATTTAGAATGATTAAATGATATTTTTAGGCATACAAAAAAAATAATCTAGCATTCCAACTAGTTATTTTTATAATATGCCTATTTAATATACCTTATACATTTCAATTGTTTTAAGTTAAGTCCATTCTTTTAAAATATATTTAATCTTGGTGTTGAATAAAATTCTAGAGCATGTCCTACTTAATTTTAATTTTAAATCATATTCATATTTTTCAAATTTGAGTCCCATTCTTTGCCTAATTCTATTATGTAAAACATCATGAGTATAATCTATATCATCATATGGAATATTCTCTATAATAAGAAACTCCAACTCTTTTCCTGCAACCCCTTTAATTTGAAAGCTATTTGCCATTTTATTAATCATAAACCACTTTTTTATATTTTCATATTCTTTTATCATTTTTTCTAATGACATATTATATATGGCTTCTTCTAAAAATGGGACTTCACGTAAACAATTTACATTCATCACATTCTCTTCTATGTCTTTTACGAAATAAAACATTTCCTTCCCCCTCCACATACTGTATATGTGCTTCTCAAAATACACATTCTAAAATTACATTCATTATAAACATTGTAACAAATTTTTATTGTATTTTCTATGAATTCTTAAACCCAAAATGTAAACATTTTTACTATTATTACAAATAATCCTATCAAACCTAAATATTTTTATTTTAAAATGAAGTATAAAGCAATCATATTAAATATTTCCTTTATTTGTTTTTATTCGTTCAAAGTGCTATTATTAGGTCATATATAATGTATATAAGTGGCATTTAAAAAAATTAATTGATTTTTAATTTATCATTACAAAATTCAGTATAATTGGAGATGATAACATGAGTGTAAAAAGTATTAAAACACTAGCAGATACAAAGTATCTAAAACTTTATAATGCAGAGTATATTAATAAAAACGGAAAAATTAAAAATTGGACCATAGCTTCTAGAAAAGATTTAGATACATTAAAAAATATTTATTTTCATGGGGCAGAGGGAAATATAGATGCTGTTATAATAGTAGCTACCCATACAGATGAAAATAAATTAGTGGTTATAAAACAATTTAGGGTCCCTCTTAATGATTATGTATATGAAATCCCTGCTGGGCTCGTAGACCCTGGTGAGGATTTTAAAACTACTGTTGGCCGTGAACTAAAGGAAGAAACAGGACTTGATTTAATTGATATTGATTATAATAAGACCAAATTAAAGGCATACATCTCAACAGGTATGACAGATGAGTCTGTAGCTTTAGTTTATTGTACTTGTAATGGTAAAATATCAAAGGATTTTTTAGAACCAGATGAGGATATTGAAATTATGTTATTATCAAAAGAAGAAGCTAAAGTTTTAATTAATTCTAATGAAAAGATAGATATTAAGGCTTTTCTTTGTTTGCAAAACTTTATAAGTCAGATCTAAATCAACGAGTATAAATTATTTGCACTTAAAATTTTCAATAGTTTGGGGAATATAAAACTAATATTAAAATAAATCCAGCAGAAAACTAATTAGTTTTCTGCTGGATTTGTTTTTTTGTTTTTAAGCACTAATTTAACCCTAAATTTATTACATAAATTATTTTTGTTTTTTATAATTCACATGTAATAATTCGTGGGATTTACCTTTTAACAAACCTGAATACAATGACTCCATTAATGGATTTTCTTGTGAGCGTCTTATGCTACTCATTCTATCCGCTTCATATAATAAATTACCTAATTTACCCACAGTTTTTATAAATGGTTGTCCTGCACCACCAACACATCCGCCTGGACATGCCATAACTTCAACTAAATGATACTCAGCCTCGCCGGATTGTATTTTTTTCACAAGTTCATCTGCATTTTTAAGTCCACTTACCACTGCTATTTTTATAACACTCTCACCGACAGTGATATTAGCTTCTTTAACTCCCTCCATACCTCTAACGCCGTTAAAAGCAAGAGCACGTAATGCAGAACTTGATTTATCTTCCATTACTTTACGTATTACAGCCTCAGTAACACCACCTGTTACTCCAAATATAACACCAGCTCCACTACTCAAACCAAATGGCATATCAACTGCCTCAGGCTCTATCTCTGAGAATACAATTCCTGATTCTTTTATCATTTTGATAAGCTCTTGAGTTGTTATTACATAGTCTACATTATCAACACCATTCACTTTAAACTCATCTCTTTGTGCTTCAAACTTTTTCGCTGTACAAGGCATAATTGCCACAGACACAACTCTCTTAGTAGAATCTTTATAGTGTTCTTTTAATACAGACGCAAACATTTGCATAGGTGATTTACAAGTAGATACATTTTCAATTAAACTTGGATAAGTATTTTCAACATAATTTACCCAAGCAGGGCAACATGATGTAAACAGTGGCAATTTCCCACCTTTTTCAAGTCTTGAAACAAATTCATTCGTCTCCTCTAAAACTGTAAGATCTGCTCCAGTTGATGTATCAAATACCTTATCAACACCCATTTTCCTAAGTGAACTCACTATTCTGCCCATTATATGATCGTCATTTTCTATCCCAAGTTCCTGACTAATTCCCACCCTTACTGCTGGTGCAATCTGAACCACAACCAATGCATCCTTATCGCTAATATCTTTCCAAAGCCTATCAGTATCATCTTTCACTATAAGAGCTCCAGTAGGACATACAGCCGCACACTGTCCACAACCAACACAATTAGAGTCCGCTAACGGCTCATCAAAAGCAGTTCCTACAGTCATTTTTGAACCCCTTTGAATGAAATCTATAGCTCCTACATTTTGTACTTCTTCACACATCCTTACACAATCACCGCATAAAATACATTTACTTTTATCGCGTACTATACATACAGATGAATCATCAATTTCTGGAACAGCAGAAGTATTATTAAATCTTACTTTTGTTATTCCAAAACGCTCAGCAAGCTCTTGTAATTTGCAGTTACGATTTTTTTCGCACACAGTGCAATCTCTACAATGATCTGCTAACAATAACTCAAGAATCATTTTTCTATACTTACGAAGCTTTGGTGTATTTGTATATATCTCCATACCAGCCTTTGGTGGAGTAGAACAGGCTGCTTCCATTCCTCCTCTATTATTTTCTATCATGCACATACGACAAGCCCCATAAACTGAAAGCTCCGAATAATAACATAATGTTGGTAAATCAATACCCGCTTTTCTCACTAGTTCAAGAATATTTTTCTCACCATTTATCTCTACAGGAATATCATCTATAATCATAAACTGTTCATTCATAATCTTAATCCTCCTTTATAGCTTTAAACACACATGATTCAAGGCAGGCACCACACTTAATGCACTTATCTTGATCGATTATATATGTTGACTTAATTTTGCCTGAAATTGCACCAACTGGGCAAATTCTTGAACACTTTGAGCATCCTTTGCAAAGTTCCTTATCAATATATATTGTCTTAAGCTTTCTACATGTTTTTGATGCACATTTCTTATTAATTATATGATTTTCATACTCATCACGGAAATTTTTAATAGTACTAACAACTGGCGATGCAGCTGTTTTTCCAAGACCACACAAAGCTGTTTGAGTTATAGTATCTGCAAGTTCAAGTAACATGTCTATATCTTCAATTACTCCCTTACCTGCAACAATTCGTTCAAGAATTTCAAGCATTCTCTTAGTACCCTCTCGACAAGGAACGCACTTACCACAAGATTCATTTTGCGTAAATGTCATGAAAAATTTTGCAACCTCAACCATGCAAGTATCTTCATCCATAACTACAAGACCACCAGAGCCTATCATTGCTCCTACTTTTTTTAGAGAATCAAAATCTAGTTTTAAATCAAGATCTGATGTTATAAGACATCCGCCTGACGGACCGCCTATTTGCACAGCCTTAAATTTTTTGCCACCTCTAATGCCTCCACCTATATCGAAGATTATCTCTCTTAAGGTTGAACCCATTGGTACCTCTATAAGTCCTGTATTTTCAATATTTCCAGTTAGTGCAAAAGCTTTTGTCCCTGGACTATTCTCCGGTCCAATAGATCTATACCACTCTGCCCCATTAATAATAATTGAAGGTACATTAGCAAACGTTTCAACATTATTAAGAACTGTTGGTTTAGCAAAAAGTCCTTGTTCTACTGTTCTTGGTGGTTTTACTCTTGGCATGCCTCTTTTTCCTTCAATAGAAGCTGTAAGAGCACTTCCCTCACCACATACAAAAGCACCTGCACCTTTATTTATTTTAATATTGAAACTAAAGTTTGTCCCAAGAATGTTCTCACCTAAAATCCCGTATTTTTTTGCTTGAATAATAGCATTTCTAAGTCTGCTTACAGCAAGAGGATATTCAGCTCTCACATAAATATATCCTTCCTTAGATCCACAAGCAACAGCTGCAATAATCATTCCTTCAAGTACTCTATGTGGATCCCCCTCCATTACACTTCTATCCATAAATGCACCAGGGTCACCTTCGTCACCATTGCACACAATATATTTCACTTCTGTTTTCTGACCTTTTACCTGAGCCCATTTACGACCTGTAGGAAAACCACCGCCTCCACGTCCTCTTAAATTTGACTCCTCTACTTGTTTTATAACATCGTCAGAACTCATATCAAATAAAACTTTTTCAAGTGCAGTATATCCTCCTATAGCTATATATTCTTCTATGGAATCTGCATCAATATGTCCACAATGTTCAAGTGCAAGTCTAGTTTGGCTTTTGTAAAAAGGTATTTCCTCTTGTTTTTTATATATTTCACCGTTTTTAGTATATGCAAGTCTTTCAACGCACTCATTACCAATTATAGTTTTTTCTAATATTTCAGCGCAATCTTCAGCTTTTACTTTTATATATAGATATCCCCAAGGCTCGATTCTTACAAGCGGTCCCATTTCACAAAATCCGTGACAACCACTTTTTTTAATTCCAACAGATGCATCATGCGGTTCTTTTTCAAGAGCTATTTCACAATGTATGCCTTTTTCCTTCATTAATTTTACAAGTTCATCATAAATCTCCAATGAGCCACCTGCAATACAACCAGTACCAGCACATATGAGAATTTTTTTACTTTGATTTTCAAGACTAACCTTATACTCATTTCTAATATTTATTAAATCATTTCTATTAAGAAGCATATTATTCTCCCTCCTTAAGTGTACTTAAAAGTTCCATTGCTTTATCTGGTGTCATAGCACCATATACTTTCTCGTTAATAGTTATAGCAGGTGCAAGTCCACAGGCTCCAAGGCAAGAAACCGTTTCCACTGTAAACATCAAATCATCAGTTGTAATCTTTGTTTCTGAAAGTCCTAATTCTGATCGCAATTTATCTAATATAGGAATTGATTTTCTTACATGACAGGCTGTCCCATCACATATTTTTATAACATATGCTCCTTTTGGCTGTAGCGAAAAATTATCATAAAAGGTTGCTACACTATATATCTTAGCCCTACTCATTCCGAGCTTTTCTGAAAA
>Ga0209125_1001503_pt1 | contig 21474 bp, 21 predicted proteins | sample BarGraIncub1131A_FD_184503 | JGI IMG/M metagenome (GOLD analysis project Ga0209125, IMG submission 184503) | Arctic peat soil microbial communities from Barrow, Alaska - Barrow Graham LP Incubations 11-31A (SPAdes) (version 2) | ecosystem: Environmental > Terrestrial > Soil > Wetlands > Peat...
TACTTTTTAGTCTTACGACTAAAATTACTTTTTTATCTAAAGTAATTAACTGGTCTAACGAAATATTATTTCGTTATTTTACCTATTTCTCTGTTTAATTTTCAAAGACCAATTCGTTTATCATCATGTGACGACCTCTACAATTTTACTATTTAATTCACAAATTGTCAATATATTTTACTATTTTTAAAATATTATTTTAAACTTAGAAAATCACTTAACTTTTAAAATTAAACTGTTATTGTTTCTCGCTTGTGACGACAAGGAGTATTGTATCAAATCTATCTCATCGTGTATTTCCATTAACCCTATTCCTTAGTAGATTATAATCATTTTTCTATATATATCTTTGTTTTTCTCTAGTTTACTGCTTGAGATACACTAGGTTCGTTATATTATAAATCAAAAAAAGTACTTATCCCCAATTATTTGGAATAAGTACTTTGATTCTTTAATATTATGTTTTAATCTTCTGTTTCATCATTTGTTTCATCATTTATTTCTAAGTCATTATCTTCATTAAGAGTCGTTTCTTCAATGTCTTCTTCTAAAGAATTATCTTCTAAAGAGTTATCATCTATTAAACAATTTCCCTCAGCATTAATTTCATCACTACAATTTATTTTAGCTATAGCAACAATATTATCTCCTTCGCCATTCTTCATTAAAGTAACTCCCATAGTATTTCTACTTGTAGTTGATATTCCAGATACATTTAATCTTATAACAATACCATTACTGTTTATAAGTATCATTTCGTCTCCGTCTTTTACTATTCTAGCACCTACAAGTTTTCCTGTTTTCTCTGATACCTTATAAGTTATTACTCCTTTACCACCTCTGTGTTGAAGTGAATATTGTGAAACTACGGTTCTTTTTCCAAAACCATTTTCACTAATAACTAAAAGTTCTTCTTCAGGTTTAACAATATTCATAGCAACTACAATGTCATCTTGTCTTAAAGTTAAAGCCTTAACTCCAGTTGCAGTTCTTCCCATACCTCTTACATCTTTTTCACTAAATCTTATAGAATAACCATTTCTTGTAGCAAATAGCATTTCGCTATCTCCAGTGGTTATTGCAGCTCCAATTAATTCATCATCTTCTCTTAAATTTATTGCATTCAAGCCATTCTTTCTTATAGACGAGTATTTATCTAGTGATGTTTTCTTAATTAAACCATGTTTTGTTCCCATTATAAGATAATAATCCTCTGTAAAGTCTCTAAGAGATATAACAGCTTGAATTTTATCATCGTTAGCTAGTGGTATAATATTTACTAAATTTGTTCCCTTAGCTGTTCTTCCACCTTCTGGAATCTCATATGCCTTTAATCTAAATGCCTTTCCTTTGTTTGTGAATAACAAAAGATTATTATGAGTGGAGGTTATAAATATATGTTCTACAAAGTCATCTTCTTTTGTAGTAACACCTTGTATTCCTCTACCCCCTCTTTTTTGGGCACTATAAGTATCAGCGGGAAGTCTCTTTATATAGCCTGCATGAGTTAGGGTTATTACAACATCTGTCTCTTGAATTAAATCTTCCTCATCTATGCTATATGGATTTTTTTCTATTGCTGTTCTTCTAGTATCACCATATTTATTTCTAATTTCTATAAGCTCATCTTTTATTATGTTAAGTAATACCATTTCATCTGCTAAGATTCCTTTTAAATAATTAATGGTTTTCATTAATTCATTATACTCATCTTCAATCTTATCTCTTTCAAGCCCTGTAAGTCTTCCAAGTCTCATTTCAACAATGGCAGTGGCTTGTTTTTCTGATAGTTCAAATGCATTCATTAAACTTTCTTTAGCTTCACTAATGCTTCTAGATGCTCTTATTAAACGAATTACTTCATCAATATGATCCAGTGCAATTTTCATACCTTCTAAGATATGAGCTTTAGCTAAGGCTTTATCAAGATCAAATTGAGTTCTTCTTCTTACTACCTCTTTTTGATGGTCTAAATAATATACTAAACACTGTTTTAAATTTAATGTTTGTGGCTCTCCATTTACAAGGGCTATCATTATAACTCCAAAAGTATCTTGCATTCTAGTATGTTTAAATAGCCTATTTAATACTATGTTAGGATTTGCATCTCTTTTTAGTTCTATAACAATTCTCATGCCTTCTCTATCTGATTCATCGCGAAGGTCTGATATTCCATCTATTTTCTTATCTTTTACTAAATCTGCAATACCTTCTATAAGTCTTGCTTTATTAACTTGATAAGGTAATTCTGTTACTATTATTGAATTTCTGCCTTTATTCTCTTCGATGTCTGTTTTAGCCCTTACTAGGATTCTTCCTCTTCCTGTTTCATAAGCACTTTTTATTCCTGCTCTTCCTAGAATAATTCCTGCTGTAGGAAAATCTGGACCTTTTATTTTTGTCATTAAATCACTTATTTCAACTTCTGAATCATCAATAAGCATTAACACTCCATCTATAACTTCAATTAAGTTATGTGGAGGTATATTTGTTGCCATACCTACAGCTATTCCTGTTGATCCATTAACTAAAAGATTAGGAAATCTTGATGGTAACACTGATGGCTCTTTTTCTTCTCCATCAAAGTTAGGAACAAAATCTACTGTCTCTTTATTAATATCGCGAAGCATCTGTATTGTAATTTTACTCATTTTAGCTTCTGTATATCTCATTGCTGCTGCTGAATCACCATCTACAGAACCAAAATTTCCATGACCATCAACCAAAATACATCTTTGAGAAAAGTCTTGAGCCATTCTAACTAAAGCGCCATATACTGCAGTATCACCATGTGGGTGATACTTACCTAAAACGTCTCCAACAATTCTTGCACACTTTCTATATCCCTTTTCTGGGGTTAACCCTAGTTCATGCATAGAGAATAATATTCTTCTATGAACAGGTTTAAGTCCATCCCGTACATCTGGAAGCGCACGACTTACTATAACGCTCATAGCGTAATCTATATAGGATTTTTTCATTTCGTACCTTATATCAATAGGTTTAATTTTTCCCTGATTATTCATCTGTTACACCTCTTCAAACAAAATATTTTAACAACATATGAAAATAGTACCGTTATTCTCCATGTGTTACGGTAATTATACTAATCTACTATATATCTAAATTAAGCACTTTCTTAGCATTTTCTTGTATAAACTCTCTACGAGGTTCTACTTTATCCCCCATAAGAATAGTAAATATTTCATCGGCTGCCATTGCATCCTCTACATTGACCTGAAGGAGAGTTCTCTCTTCGGGATTCATTGTTGTATCCCAAAGCTGTTCAGGATTCATTTCCCCAAGACCTTTGTATCTTTGTATATCAGTATTACTGTCTTTTCCCCCTACTTCCACAAGTACCTTTTCAAGCTCTTTATCAGTATATACATATTGCTCTTTCTTACCTTTAGTAACCTTAAATAATGGAGGTTGAGCTACATATACGTGCCCTTGTTCTACTAATTCTTTCATGTATCTGTAGAAGAATGTTAGTAGTAATGTTCTAATATGTGCTCCATCTACGTCCGCATCTGTCATAATAATAATACGATCGTATCTTATTTTTTTCACATCAAAATCTTTTCCTATACCAGCACCAAAAGCAGTTATCATGGCCCTTATTTCTAGAGATGCCAGCATCTTATCAATTCTTTGCTTTTCAACATTCATTATTTTTCCTTTAAGAGGAAGTATAGCTTGGAATTTTCTATCTCTACCTTGTTTTGCAGAACCACCAGCAGAATCTCCCTCGACCAGGTATATTTCACATTCCATAGGATCTTTTGAAGCACAATCGGATAATTTCCCAGGAAGAGTTGTACTTTCAAGGATTGATTTTCTTCTTGTAAGTTCTCTTGCTTTTTTTGCTGCATCACGGGCTCTAGCGGCGTTCAATGATTTATCTATTATTTTTTTACCGAGTTCAGGGCTTTCCTCTAGAACATTACTCATTGCCTCGCCAACTATACCATCAACTATGCCCCTTACTTCACTATTTCCAAGTTTAGTCTTTGTTTGACCTTCAAATTGAGGATCTGTAAGTTTTATAGATATTACTGCAGTAAGGCCTTCTCGTACATCCTCACCAGATAGATTTTTATCATTATCTTTTAAAAATCCAAATTTTTTAGCATAATCATTTACTATTCTTGTTAAAGCGGTCTTAAAACCAACTAGGTGCGTTCCACCCTCTACTGTATCTATATTATTAGCAAAAGAAAATAAATTTTCTGTGTATGTATCGTTGTATTGCAGCGCTATTTCAACAATATATTCATCCTTTTTTCCTTCAATGTATATAGTATCGTGGATTTTTCCTTTATTTCTGTTTAGATAATCTACAAAGGATTTTATTCCACCTTCGTATAAAAATTCTTGTTTTTTATCTTCTCTCTCGTCTGTAAGGGTTATTCTTATACCTTTATTTAAAAAAGCCAGTTCTCTAAGTCTCTGAGATACTGTTTCATAATCAAAATCAATTTCCTCAAAAATTGTTGCATCAGGAATAAAGAAAATTTTTGTTCCATGTTCCTCTGTTTTTCCTATATTTACTAATGTACTAGTAGTTTTACCTTTTGAAAATGTTTGTTTCCATATTTCACCATCAACTTTAACTTCAACTTCACAAATTTCAGACAGTGCATTAACTACAGATGCTCCAACACCATGAAGACCACCTGATACTTTGTAAGCTCCACCACCAAATTTTCCACCTGCATGAAGTACAGTCATTATAACTTCTACAGTAGGTATTTTCATTTTATGATGTATTCCTACGGGCATACCACGGCCATCATCTATAACAGTTACAGAATTATCTGGGTGTATAAATACATCAATATTCTTACAAAATCCCGCCATTGCCTCATCTATACTATTATCTACAATTTCATAAACCAGATGATGAAGTCCACGAATACTAGTGCTACCTATATACATACCAGGTCTTTTTCTTACTGCTTCTAATCCTTCAAGTACTTGTATTTGACTCTCGTCATAAACATTATTTATTTCCATGTATATCCTCCTAATCTAATCTACAGCGCATAATATACAGTTTCTGTTCTTTTGCATAGTGTTTGAGATGATATTGGTGATAGGTAAATTTTACTTTTTTTATCTACCTCAGCAATAACAAAAGATTTAACAATATTCTTTGTTATCCTCTCTACAAAACCATCTTCTTCAGCCATTCTTAAAAATTGGTTAGTGTCCGAGCTGTACATAGTAGTTTCCATGTCAAATATACCTATAATGTCCTTTATAGGTACTACTACATTTTCTCCCAAATGTAAAAACATATAATATCCTCCTTAATGATCCATTGTACCTTTTTTGAATCTATGTAATTTCTTTTAATTTACCTGACATCACTTCAAATATCTTATTTTCAGGTTTTAAATATTTTCTTATATCGTTAATTCCAGTGCAGGTAATTAATGTTTGAACTTCTTTTATAGAATTTAATATATATTCTTGCCTTTTTGTATCTAATTCAGACAAAACATCATCAAGTAATAATACTGGATATTCTCCAGTCAGTTCTTTTATTATTGCTAGTGCCCCGAACTTAATGGTTAAGACAGCAGTCCTCTGTTGTCCTTGAGATCCAAATGTTTTAGCATCGGTGCCGTTAATTTCTATGGAAAAATCATCTCTATGTGGACCTATTGATGTAGTTTTAGTTTCTATATCTCTTTTTCTATTTTTACATAAAAGCATATACAAGTTTTCTTGTATATCATTTAGATCCTTAATAGGTGTTAGATATTTAATTTCTATTATTTCACTTTTTGATGTTATATCACTATGTATTATTTTTCCCTTTTGATTTAATTTATCTACATAGTTAATTCTATCTTTTATTATAATTGCACCAAATTCACTTAGTTGTTTATCATATACATCTATAATATCACTATTTGTGTTCCATTTTTTTATAGTAAGGTTTCTCTCATTTAAAACTTTTTTATATTGAGTTAAGCTGTGGTAATAACGACGGCTTAATTTACATAGTTCTATATCTAAAAATTTCCGCCTATACGATGGAGAATCTTTAACAATATTTAAATCTTCCGGAGAAAACATAATCACATTGAAGCTTCCTACAAGCTCTGACAGTTTTTGAACTTTTATAGAATTTATATTAACGCCTTTTCTACCTTCTTTAAAAATCTTTATTTCTATCTTTTTATCGAGTCTTGTTTTGCATACATAAAGTTTTATATATGCTTCTGTTCCATTCCAGTTTATTAATTCTTTATCTCTATTGGTTCTGTGAGATTTAGCTAAACTACAATAATAAATTGCTTCTAAAATATTTGTTTTCCCTTGGGCATTATCTCCCACAAATACGTTAGTTCCCTTATTCAATTCTATAACTAATCCATCAAAATTTCTAAAATTTAGAAGTTGTAAATATTTTATATGCATACAATCACCTAATACAATTATAACATATATATATAATTATATTATTTAATATGTGTAAATAATTTTACATATTTTTTTATATTATAGACATAAATTGTGCACCGGAAAATTATTTTAATATTTTCCGGTGCATTCACATATTTTTAAACTATTTTATAACTCTCACCGTTAAATTCTATTATATCGCCTTTAGTTAATTTTTTGCCCCTTTGAGTTTCTATTTCACCATTGACTTTAATATCTTGATTTTTGATGTAGTATTTTGCTTCTGATCCTAGACAAGCTATTCCAGCCCATTTCAAAAAAGAATCTAATTTTATTATATCTGTTTCGATTTTTATTTCATTCACTTTAAAACCTTCTTTTCTCAAATATTATTAGAAAAATCTCTTTGTTAATTATTTGTCGCTCTTATTCTTACTGGCAATACCATATAGGTACAATTATTTTTTTCTTTATTCTTTACTACACAAGGGTTTACGCCACTAGAGAACTCCATAATAATCTCTTCTTCTTCCATTATTTTAAGAAGTTCTATTAGATATTTTGAGTTAAATGCAATTTGCAAAGGCTCTCCTTGCAAAATTATATTAATTTCCTCTCTAGCCTTTCCCAATTGAGAATTGGAGGTAATTATCATGTTATCTTCTTCAATATTAAATTTAACTAAATTAGTATTTCCCTCTTTTGCCATAAGGGAAGCCCTTTCTATAGAACTTAATAATTCAGACCTTTTAGCTGTTATTTTCAAATTATATTCTTCTGGTATTATTGAATTGTATTTTATGAATTCACCTTCTAGTAATCTTGATATAACTTTTGTTTTTCCAATATTAAATAAAATATGGTTTGGGGTGAAAGTAATATTAACCGGCTCATCTGTTTCTTCTAATATTTTTGATACTTCACTTAATGTTTTACCTGGAATTACAGCAGTTATATTCGAATCATTATCTACAGGTTCACTTCTAAATGCAACTCTATACCCGTCTAGTGCTACAAGATTAAGTTTTTTATCTTTTATTTCAAATAAGACTCCTGTAAGAATTGGCCTTGTTTCATCTTGAGCAACTGCAAAAATAGTACCCCTCATCATATTTTTCAATACTTTTTGAGACATTGAAAAAATCATATTTTCTATTATATTAGGTAAACTAGGGTAGTCCTCACCATTCATATGTATTATAGTAGCATATGATTTTTGACAAACTATTTTAATAGCATTGTTGTCTTCGGAGGTTATCTCAATAGTATTATTAGGCAGCTTTCTTATTATTTCACCAAAGAGCTTCGAATCTAAAACTACGCTTCCCTCTTCTATAACGTCCGCAGTAATCTTAGCTTCAATGCTTAAGTCAATATCAGATCCTATAAGAGTTACTTCTTTATTCTTAGCAACTATTAATATACCTTGTAATACAGGCATAGTTGATTTTCCAGTAATAGCTTTTTGAACATTTGAAATTGCTTCTTGTAATACATTTTTTTCACATATAAATTTCATAAAAAAAAGACCTCCTTATCCACATGGGAAATTTATTAAAGATAGGTAAGATAATAATCTAAAAATAGTAGTAATAGTAGTAGGGGCTGTTGATATGTTAAAAACCTATCTTAGGCTTTTGGACTCAGCAAAGTTAGGTAAAACTATTTGTGGATAAGTATGCAAAAAAAAATCATAGTTATCCACAGTATCAACAGCTAAGCTTTATGTATTATTTTATACACAGTATTATATATAAATAGTACCAACACCTGTTAGTAACATGACTTTTCTATTTTTGACTTATCTTTTTAGTTAGTTCAGCTACGTTGTCTTGCAGATTTTCATCCTCTTTAAGACCTTTAGATATTTTCTCACATGCATGGATTACAGTTGTATGGTCTCGGCCTCCAAATTCTTCACCTATTTTAGGTAGGGACATATCTGTAAGCTTTCTGCACAAATACATTGCGATTTGTCTTGGGAAGGTTATGTTTCTTGTACGCCTTGAAGATTTAAAATCCTCAACCTTTAAATTAAAATAGCTAGAAACTATATCTTGTATTAGCTCAATAGTTACCTGCTTTGAATTTCTACTAGAAATAATATCTTTTAGTGCTTCTGACGCCAAATCAATTCCAATTTCTTTATTAGTTAGAGAAGAAAAAGCGACTATTCTAATAAGAGCACCTTCTAGTTCTCTTATATTAGATTTTATTTTTGTTGCAATATAAACCATAACTTCATTTGGAATATTTAAATTTTCTACATCTGCTTTCTTTTTTAAAATAGCAATTCTAGTTTCAAAATCCGGTGGTTGTATATCAGCTATAAGGCCCCATTCAAATCTAGAACGCAATCTATCTTCTAGAGTTGGTATCTCTTTCGGAGGTCTATCACTAGATAAAATAATTTGTTTATTTGCTTCACGAAGATCATTAAATGTATGGAAAAACTCTTCCTGTGTACGTTCTTTACCTGCAATAAATTGAATATCATCAATTAGAAGTACATCTACATTTCTGTACTTGTTTCTAAATTCTACGTTTTTGTCATCTTTAATAGAATTGATAAGTTCATTTGTAAACTTTTCTGAAGAAACGTAAACAACCTTAGATTTTGGGTTACTTGCTAATATATAATGACCAATAGCATGCATTAAATGTGTTTTTCCAAGACCAACTCCTCCATAAATAAATAATGGATTATAGGCCTTAGCAGGGGATTCAGCTACAGCCAGGGATGCAGCATGAGCAAATCTATTACTATTTCCAATTACAAAAGAATCAAATGTATATTTTGGATTTAGTGTTGCGGACATTTCATCATTAACTATTACATTATTTCTTTCTGAGTCTCTTTTCGCTTTCGGTGTTTCAATTTCGGCTACTTCTTCAGATAATATAAAGAATTCTATTTTATATGTTTTAGAAGTAAGTAATTTAACGGCATTCATTATTAAATCCTTATATCTATTTTCAAGAATGTCTTTGGTAAAATTATTAGGAACACCTAATTTAAAAGTATTATTATCTAAGGTCATAGGTTCTATACTTTTGATCCAAGTATTAAAACTAACTTCTGTAAGTTCGCCTTTTATAATATTTAAGGTTTTTTCCCAGAGATCTTTAATTTGGGTGTTCATGTTCTACCCTCCAGTTCAAATAAAAAAAAGTTTTTATGTAAAAACAAACAATGTATAAACAGAGTTATAAACAATAAATAAATACATTATATGTTGTTGATAAATAACATTAAAAATATTCACATGTTAATAACTATGTTAACATTTTTAATAGCAATTAAATTATTAACAATTATAAAAAAAAAGTATTAACATATTAAATATGGAATAAATCTACTCATATAGCTAAAAATAGATAAGTAAAAACAAGTTTTGTACAACATTATAGTAGTTATTCACAATTTTGTCCACAAGTTGTGAATAACTTTATTTATAAATAGGTTATGCACAGTTCTTTCTTATATAATATCAAAAAATAACAAGGTGTTCAAGAAGTTATCCACAAAAAAACATATAAATATAAAAAATATAAACAATAGTAATTAAAATGGTTACCTTGACATTAGCAGGTTGTGAATATATAATCTAATAGTAAAACCATAAATATGCGATTGAAATATGATTGTTATAATTTAAAGGTTAGAAGAAGGAGGTGTAGTAGATATGTTCATGACTTACCAGCCTAAAAAAAGACAAAGAAAGAAAGAGCACGGATTTAGAAAGAGAATGAAAACCGCTTCTGGTAGAAACGTTCTTCAAAGAAGAAGACAAAAAGGTAGAAAAAGATTGACAGCATAAGGGCCGCTAATGTGGCCTTTTTCTGCAATTTGCGGAAACGAGGGCGGCTAATGTGAAAATTGATGTTAAGAAATACAGAATTAGAAAGAATACTGAATTTAGAACAGTATATAGAAGAGGAAAATCTTTTTCTAACCTATTATTAGTATTATATATCTATAAAAATGGCAAAGATATTAATAGATGTGGAATATCTGTAAGTAAAAAGGTAGGAAAAAGTGTAACTAGAAGTAGAGTTAAAAGACTTATAGGGGAAAGCTATAGGCTTAATAATGAAGGATTAAGGACCGGATATGATTTAGTGTTTATTGCAAGGAATCCTTCTAATGGTAAGAATTATAAAGAAATAGAGAATGCTTTGAAAAATTTGCTTAAGAAGGCAGGTTTGGTTAACAATGAAAAAAATACTAATACTGGGTATTAGAAGTTATAGAAAATATATATCACCTCTTAAGAGGCCTTGTTGTATATTTTACCCAACATGTTCTCAATATACTTTAGAAGCTATTGAAAAGCATGGAGCAATAAAAGGCTCTGTTATGGGAATAAAGAGAATACTTAGATGTCATCCTTTTAATAAGGGCGGCTTTGATCCGGTTAAATAACCACTTGGGAGGTTTTGTATTTGAATTTAGATTTTTTAACGGCTCCACTTGAAAAGTTTTTTTACCTTATACATAGTGGAGTTCATACAATTATACCAAATAATAATATTTCATTTGGCCTGGCGATAATTCTTTTTACAGTTATTATAAGGATAGTATTGTTGCCATTAAGTATTAAACAAACTAAATCAACTGCTAAAATGGGTGCAATTCAACCTGAAATGAAGAAAGTTCAAGAAAAATATAAGAAGGATCCGCAAAAGTCTCAGCAAGAAGTAATGAAGCTTTATAAAGAAAATGGAGTAAATCCAATGGGTGGTTGTTTGCCAATGCTTATTCAAATGCCTATTTTATTTGCACTATTTACTGTGTTTAGAAATTTAAATATGCAGGGTGCTGGCTTCTTATGGTTGCCAAATTTAACAATGGCTGACCCATATAAGATATTACCAATATTGTCTATGGTTACAACATATTTTTCATCAAAGCTTATGCAACCACCATCTGGCGGTGCTCAATCTAAGCAAACTTCAACAATGAATATTGGAATGGCCATTATGATGGGATTTATGAGTTTGAATTTCGCTGGTGCGTTAGTATTATATTGGGTAGTAAATAACGTATTACAAGTAATTCAAACACTAGTTATAAATAAAATGGAACTTGGAAAACCGGATATTGCTAAAAAAACAATTTAACACAATTGCCTAATTTTGATATTGAGAAAGGCGGGTGTCTTACGGTATGAAGATTATAGAATCCATGGGAAAGAATGTAGAGGATGCAATCAATAATGCCTTGAAGGAATTAAAAGTTACAAGAGATAAAATAAAAGTAGAAACATTAGAAGAAGGTAGTAAAGGATTTTTAAATATTATTGGTGTGAAACCTGCTAAAATTAGAGTTACAGTTAAAAGAGATAGTCTATATGAAGCTAAAAAGTTCTTAACGGAAGTATTGCAGTCTATGAGTATGAAAGCGGAAATAAATATTAGAGATGAAAATAATGAAATTAGGATTGACTTGATTGGACCTAATATGGGATTATTGATAGGATATAGAGGTGAGACATTAGACTCCCTTCAATATCTTGTAAGTTTAGTTGTAAACAAAAGTCATGATGAAGAGTATAAAAGAGTAATATTAGATACTGAGAATTATAGAGCGAAAAGAGAAGAAACACTTAAAAGACTTGCATCAAAAATTGCCTATAAGGTAAGGGTCAGTGGTAGAGTATTAAAACTTGAACCTATGAATCCTTATGAGAGAAGGATAATACACTCTACACTTCAAACTGATTCATATGTTTATACCTTTAGTGAAGGTGAAGAACCCTATAGAAGAGTTGTAGTTGATTTAAAGAAAGCCTAAGGGCTTTCTTTTTAAATTCACAAAACAAAGTGTAATATTAATTATATTCTTAAGATTCAAATTTCTATTTCGGTGGTTAATCATTTTAAAGTCCTAAATATAGCGCCAGTAAGTGATTATTTAAAATTGAATTTTAAGAATAGCATTAAAAACACTTATTAAAAGCTAATAAAAAACACAGAAGCTGCCTTGATATAATATATTTAAAAAGGATATAATAAGAAATACGCATATAAATAGGAGGTCATATTTAATGAAAGAATTTGATACTATAGCTGCAATAGCAACTAGTATAGGTGAAAGTGGTATATCTATAATTAGAGTATCTGGTGATAAGTCTATAAATATAGTAGACAGTATATTTATAGGTAAAAATAACAGAAAGCTTAATGATTTTAAATCTTATACTATGAGATATGGCCATATTATTGATAAAAATGGTAGTAAACTTGATGAAGTTATTATTTCCTATATGAAAGGTCCTAAAAGTTTTACTGCAGAAGATACTATTGAGATAAATTGCCATGGTGGAGTAGTTGGCACTAATAGAATATTGCAAGAAATTATTAGAGCTGGAGCAAGAATGGCAGAACCCGGTGAATTTACTAAAAGAGCCTTTTTAAATGGTAGAATTGACTTAAGCCAAGCAGAGGCAGTCATAGATATAATAAGAGCCAAGACAGAGCTCAGTATGAAGTCAGCTCTTTTGCAATCGGAAGGTTCAATTTCCAGGGAAATAAAAACAATAAGAAATAAGTTACTTAGCGTAATTGCAAGTATAGAGGTAACTGTTGACTATCCAGAAGAAGATATTGAAGAAGTAACCGCAGGAAAAGTACGTTACGACGTTACTTCAATATTAAGTGAGATAGATATACTACTCAGTACAGCTGATGAAGGAAAAATTCTAAGAGAAGGCTTAAGCACTGTAATAGTTGGAAAACCTAATGTAGGGAAATCATCACTTCTTAATGCTCTAGTTAAAGAAAAAAGAGCTATTGTTACAGAGGTACCAGGCACTACAAGGGATGCTATAGAAGAATATATAAGTATTGAGGGCATACCAGTTAAGATAGTAGATACTGCTGGAATTCGCGAAACTGAAGATATAGTTGAAAAAATAGGAGTACAAACATCTAAAAATAAAATAGATGAGGCGGATCTAGTTATCTTAATATTAGATTCAAGTATGAAGCTAACTTATGAAGATAAGGAAATTATCGAATATATAAAAGAAAAAAAATACATTGTTTTATTAAATAAAAGTGATTTAGGTGGTAAAATAGAGAAGAGTGAATTACAAAATTTAAAATCAAAATATATAACAAACATTTCAGCTAAAACAGGAGAAGGATTAAATCTTGTCAAAGAACATATAAAGGATTTATTCTTTAATGGTGAAATTAAAACTGAAGGAGTGTTTGTTACAAATAATAGACATAAACAAGCTTTAATAAGAGCAAAGGAAAATTTAGAATCATCACTAAATGCACTAGAATATACTTTAGCTATAGATTTGGCATCCATTGATATACGAAATGCATGGATGAATTTAGGCGAAATTACTGGAGAGGCGCTAGAAGAAGATATTATACATAAGATATTTTCAGAATTTTGTTTAGGAAAGTAGGGATAAATATGAAATATGTTGCAGGAGATTTTGATGTAGTAGTTATTGGTGCTGGTCATGCAGGTTGCGAGGCTGCGCTTGCAGCTGCAAGAATAGGATGTAAGACTTTAGTTTGTGCTATAAACTTAGATAGCGTGGCTCTAATGCCATGTAATCCTAATATTGGTGGCACAGCTAAAGGACATTTAGTAAGGGAAATAGATGCTCTTGGTGGTGAAATGGGAGTAAATATAGATAATACATATATACAATCAAGAATGCTAAACACATCCAAGGGTCCAGCTGTGTTCTCACTAAGAGCTCAAGCGGATAAAAAAGCATACGGTCAAAGAATGAAAAGTGTATTAGAGAAGCAAGAAAATCTACAATTAAGACAATTAGAAGTAGTATCTATTGACGCGCCCAATGGAAAAGTTAAAGGTGTTCTTACGAAAAATGGTGCATATTTTACAACTAAGGCTATAGTTATAGCTTCAGGAACATATTTAAAATCCAAAGTTATAATAGGCGAGCTTAGTTATAATGAAGGTCCTAGTGGATTAAATCCAGCTAATGAACTTTCTAAATCTTTAGATGAAATGGGAATAGCACTCCGAAGATTTAAAACGGGAACTCCAGCTAGAATAAATAGAAGGTCTGTGGACTTTTCTAAGATGGAAGAGCAAGCTGGTGATACAGAGGTAGTTCCATTTTCATTTATTAGTGGAGATATAAATAGGGAGCAGCTGTGCTGCTATTTAACTTATACAAATGAAAGCACTCATAATGTAATTAGAAAAAATATTCATAGATCACCGTTATATAATGGATCTATTAAAAGTACAGGTCCTAGGTACTGTCCTTCCATTGAGGACAAAGTAATGAGATTTGCAGACAAGGAAAGGCATCAAATATTTATTGAACCTGAAGGTGAGAACACGCAGGAAATGTATGTTCAAGGTATGTCTAGTTCACTTCCTGAGGATGTTCAAGTCGAAGTATTAAAAACAGTACCAGGACTTGAAAATGTAGAAATTATGAGAACTGCTTATGCCATAGAATATGATTGTATAAATTCAACGGATTTAAAACTATCTTTAGAATTTAAAAACATTGAAGGATTATTTTCAGCAGGACAAATAAATGGTAGTTCGGGATATGAGGAAGCTGCTGCGCAAGGTCTTATTGCAGGAATTAATGCTGCACTTTATACTCAAAGAAAGGATCCCCTAATATTAAAAAGATCTGATGCTTATATAGGCGTTTTAATAGATGATTTAGTCACCAAAGGTACAAATGAACCATATAGGATGATGACCTCAAGAGCAGAGTATAGATTGCTACTAAGACAAGATAACGCTGATTTACGGTTAACTGAAATAGGATATACTGTAGGCCTAGTTAAAGAACAGAGATATGAAATATTTAGGGAAAAGAAAATGCAAATAGAAGAGGAAATCAATAGAATAAAACATCTTCAAATTACAAATAAAAAAGAAATTGAGGAATTTTTAATTTCATGCAATTCAACTCCACTGAAAAAGCCTATTAGTTTATATGAGCTTATAAAAAGACCGGAGCTTGATTATTATATAGTTGAAAAACTTGATGTGGCTAGGCCGCAGTTAAATAAATATATACAACAGCAAGTTAACATTGTGTCAAAATATGAAGGTTATATCCAAAAACAATTAGACCAAATTCACCAATTTAAGAAGTTTGAAAACAAAATCATATCAAAAGATATAAATTACGACAATATAAAAGGGTTAAGGATTGAGGCTATGCAAAAATTAGGTAAAATTAAACCGGAAAGTATAGGTCAAGCTTCAAGAATATCTGGGGTATCGCCTGCAGATATGTCCGTTTTAATGATATATCTTGAGCAACAGAATAGACTTAACAATAACTGAAATATGGAGGTGAAGAATGCAATACTTTGATATAATGAATGAATCTTGTAATAATGAAGGACTTGAATTTAATGAAAAAAAGTATGGGCAATTTATGAAATATAAAGATCTCATAAAGGAATGGAATGAAAAAGTAAATTTAACTGCTATAAAAGAAGATGAGGAAATAGTAAAAAAACACTTTATTGATTCTATGAAAGTTTTTAAGTTTCAAGAACTTAAAAATGCAAAAAATGTTATTGATATAGGAACTGGAGGAGGATTTCCAGGTATTCCTATGAAAATAATAAAGCCTGAAATAAATATAGTTTTATTAGATTCATTAAATAAGAGAATTAAATTTTTAAATGAAGTAATTAGAGAACTACAATTAGATAATATTAAAGCTATTCATGGCAGAGCAGAAGATTTTGCGCAAGAGGTGCAATATAGAGAAAAGTTCGATGTAGCGGTTTCGAGAGCTGTTGCTAATTTAACAGTACTAAGTGAATTTTGTTTACCTTATGTAAAAGTGGGCGGATATTTTGTTGCAATGAAAGGGCCCGCAGTTGAAGAAGAAATTAAGTGTTCAAAAAATGCAATTAGAATGTTAGGTGGACGTATAGAACATATAGAAAAGGTAAAAATAGAGGGCAGTGATTTTAACCATAATTTGGTAATAATAAGTAAAATTGCAAATACTCATAAGAAGTACCCTAGAAAAGCAGGTATGGTTACTAAAAATCCACTGTTATAATGTAATAAATTGTCGTACGAAAAATATAAAAAAAAGAAGGAAATAAGAAAAAAATAGAGAATTGTTAATAAAAGGAAAAAGGAAAAACTTAAGGATGGTATATTATGCAAAATGATGTAAAATATGTGTCTATAGAATTAATATCTCCAAATGTTTATCAGCCTAGAAAGCATTTCAATGAAGAAACTATTGGAGAGCTTTCGCAGTCAATAAAAGCTTACGGAATAATTCAACCATTGACAGTCAGAAAAAATGGAGAAACAAGATATGAATTAGTAGCGGGAGAAAGAAGATTAAGAGCCGCGAAAAAAATAGGACTTCAGGAAGTCCCAGTAATTATTATAGATATTACAGATAAAGATTCTGCAGCGATTGCATTGCTAGAAAATTTACAAAGAGAAGATTTAAATTTTTTTGAAGAAGCTTCAGCTTATTACAATCTTATTCAAGATCATTCTTATACACAAGAGCAATTAGCACAGATAATAGGAAAAAAACAATCGACCATTGCTAATAAATTAAGGTTATTAAAATTGGATAAGGAAATAACAAATAGCTTAGTAGAAAACAAGCTTACAGAGAGACATGCTAGAGCATTGCTTAAATTAACAGATATAAATATTCAGAAAAAAGTACTTAAAATAATAATTGATAAATCACTCAATGTTAAAAATACAGAAGAGCTTATAGAAAAGGAATTATTGAAGCTATGTAGAGATGAAGTAGCTGCTGACGGAAAGAAAAAAATAAAAGGAATCTTTGCACCTAGAGTATATATAAATACTATTAAGCAAGTTTTTGATAAATATGGGATAAATGCTGAGTATAAATCTAGAGAATTAGAAGATAGTATAGAGGTAACAATAAGAATACCTAAGAAATAGATTGTAAAAAGCAGAATGTTTCACGTGAAACATTCTGCTTTTTTTATTTTTTTTAGAAATATTGAAAATAATACTATTAAAATATTTAACATAAATATATAATAACTATATAGTGAAATTATATAACAACGAAAATATTATGAAGGGTAGGTGTAGTCATGGAAACCATATGTATTTTTAATCAAAAGGGAGGAGTAGGCAAAACTACTACAAATATAAATTTATGTTCTTATTTAGCATTGCAAGGGAAAAGGATTTTAACAATAGACATTGATCCTCAGGGAAATACTACTAGTGGACTCGGATTTGACAAGAAAAAAATAAATTTATCAATATATGATTTATTAACATCAGATATTTCCATAAGAGATACTATAAAAGAGTGTGAGCTAATAAATAATTTGTATTTAGTACCATCAAAGATGGAGCTTGCAGGTGCAGAAGTAGAATTAATAAATATAAGTAATCGCGAAAATATACTAAAAGAAAAACTTAAAGAAATTGAAGGCGAATTTGATTATATTTTTATAGACTGTCCACCTTCTTTGGGGATTTTAACTATAAACGCCCTTACGGCTGCCACTAGTGTGTTGACACCTATTCAATGTGAATTTTATGCTTTAGAAGGTGTTGGACAATTAGTAAATACTATTGGATTAGTTAAAAAAAATCTCAATAAAAAATTAGAAATTAAGGGTGTAATTCTTAGTATGTATGATAACAGGACTAAATTATGCAATGAAGTTGTGTCAGAGGTGAAAAAATATTTCAATGATAAAGTGTATAAAACCACAATTCCTAGAAACATAAGACTCGCTGAAGCACCAAGTTTTGGACTTCCAATCATGTTGTATGATGATAAATGTAAGGGTGCTGAAGCTTACGAAGAATTAGCAAATGAATTTTTAGAAAGACAAGGGAGATGATGTATATTGAGTAAAAAATTTGGATTAGGTAAGGGCCTGGGAGCTTTAATACCAGAAGAAGAAATTATAGTGGATGGCTCCACAGTGCTTAAAATATCTATGAATATGATTAAAGCTAATAAAGAGCAACCAAGAAAAAGCTTTGATCCTGAAAAAATTTCTGAATTAGCACAATCCATAAAAGAACATGGAGTGATTCAGCCTATTATATTGAACAAAGAAGGAGATACATATATAGTTATAGCAGGTGAAAGAAGGTTCAGAGCAGCTAAAAGTATTGGACTTGTGGAAATACCTGCGATTATAATGAACATAGACAATAAAGAAGTATTAGAAATATCATTAATAGAAAATATTCAAAGAGAGGACTTAAATCCTATTGAAGAAGCTCTAGCTTATAAAAGATTATTAGTAGATTTTAATCTTACTCAAGAAGAAATAAGTAAGAAGGTGTGTAAGTCAAGAACAGCTATAACAAATTGCATGAGATTACTAAATCTGGATGAAAGAGTTCAAGATTACATAATAGATGGAGTTATTTCCGAGGGCCATGGAAGGGCTATACTAGGTATAAGCGATAAGGAAATTCAATATGGAATTGCTCAAATGGTCATAGATGACAGTCTTAACGTGAGAGAGACTGAAAGGTTAGTAAAAAACTTCGAAAATGAAAAGAAAGAGAAAGTAGTTAAAAGTCAAAATAATATATATTATAAAGACATAATGAATAAATTAGAAAATAGATTTGGTACTAAAGTTTTTATAAATTCTAAAAATAAAAATAAAGGTAAAATAGAAATAGAATATTATTCTGAAGAGGATTTTGAAAGAATTTTAGAAGTTTTTAATATTTAATGTTTCACGTGAAACATAATGGAGAGGAAGTAATTAGTAATGCAAAGTATATTCAATTTAATAAATAGTACACACATATATATAACATTAGCACTTATGATGCTTGTACTTATATTAATAATAATAATTATAATGACATATGCATCTTTAAATAAATTAGAGAATAAATACAGAAAATTAATGAGAGGTGTAAATAACAAAAATTTAGAAGATATGGTTATATCCTATTTGGATAGAATTGATGGAGTTAAAGAAGAAAATAAGGTTATGAAACAAATGTATGAAGAAATAAATGGACAACTAAAAACTTGTGTTCAAAAAACCTCAATGGTAAGATATAAGGCTTTTGATGATGTTGGAAGTGATTTAAGTTTTTCTATAGCACTCTTAGATGGAAATAATAATGGGGCTATATTAACAAGTATATATGGTAGAAACGAGAGTACGACTTACGCTAAGCCCATAGATAAAGGAATATCTAGGTATGATTTATCAGGGGAAGAAAATAAGGTGTTACAAGAGGCTATTAGTTCATAAAATAAATAAAAAAAATACAATAAAAAATCATTTTTGTGGCACACTAAAAACAAAGGGGTTTTTTATGGTAATATGTATTTCAGAGGAACTTGAATATTTACAGGATGAACTAGTTAAAAAGGGGTATACTGTGATAAATAATAGAGATAATAATACCTATTGTGATGCAATAATATGTAAACTTAAAGATGGTGGCCTTATAAAACTTAATATGCAAAATAATATACAAAGAGAAGGAACCTTAATTATTGATAGTGGAAGCAAAACTATTGATGAAATAGAATATATTTTATGTAATAGAGTATGCAGTTCATTATTTTAAAAAAACAAATATAATATCCTAAGATGTTGTTAAAACATTCTTTTGGATTTTATATTTGTTTTTCTATTTTAAAAACCCAAAAACACCTTAATAAAAGTAGGTCACACAAAAATAAAATTGCATCTTTGACCCGATAATTACTTTTATATACTTAAATTAACCTTCAACATCTTTTATGTTGAAATCGTCATAAATGGAATTGAATTTTCTTCCTCCTACAGTTTTGAGTATTGAATGATATAAACCATTTGCAATAGCATCAGCGAGCATCATAACTGTATATAATCTCGTGTTTTGAAGAACCATAAATTCAAAGGCTCCAGATATATTTACAACTCCAGTTATGCTTAAATCACCTACTTTAGGCAAATCTTTATTCATAGCAGCACCAGGGCTCAATGGTTTTTCCTCAACAATAATTTTCCCTACATTTTGTAAACTCCCAAGACAAGCATCAATTGCAATAATGTAAGGGTTAGTATAGGTATAGTTAATCTCATCAATTGTTTCACAGAGATTTTTTGCGTGCACAGGGCACTCAAGACTGCCATAAATATGAATTTTATTTCTAACTAAAAATTTAAGCTTGTTTCCAACCAAGGGTCCTAAACTATCACCAGTTGATCTGTCGGTTCCAATACATAAAACAACAATAGGACGTGAGCATTTAGCTATGGGAAAAATATATTGACTTATAATATCTCTTAACTTAAAAGTACAATCTCGGGACATAGAATCTAAAATAACTTTATCTTCCATAAAAAAACCTCCTATTTGGATTTTATCCATGTAGGAGGTTTTTTATTCTATAAAACTTCAACTTTTTTCAATATATTGTAAAACACAACTAAAAACATACAGAATAACATGCCAACAAGACCATATGCCTTCAATCCTATAAATATGGAGGCAAGAACTGCAACTGGATTAATGCCTAGTGATGAGGACACTATTTTAGGTTCTATAATTTGCCTTACTATGGTTATTACTATATAAGATATCAGAAGGCCTAAAGCAGCTACATAATTACTAGATATAAAAAATATTATTATTAAAGGTATATATATAGCTCCTATACCGAAAATGGGAAGCAAATCAAATATTCCACATAATATGCTTAGTGTTACTGCATACTTAACTTTGAAAACTAAAAAAACAACTAATGTTTCTAAAAATGTTATAGTTATTATAAGTATGTAAGATAGCAAATAGTTTTTAAGCATTTTTTTTGATTCATCAAATATATAATGTATTCTATCTTCATTTTTTTTAGGAATTAAATCAAATATTTTATTGCTGGAAGATGATAAGTCTTTTGTGAAAAAATATGTGGTAAGTAAAGTAAATAATAAAACCATTAAGGTATAGGGAATAGTAGACATAAAACCTAGAGTTAGCGAGAAAATTTTTGTAGAAGCATCCATACTGAAATTTAGGGTTTTGGTTATATAGTTACTAATGTTCGATTCAATATT
>Ga0209125_1001506_pt1 | contig 21410 bp, 18 predicted proteins | sample BarGraIncub1131A_FD_184503 | JGI IMG/M metagenome (GOLD analysis project Ga0209125, IMG submission 184503) | Arctic peat soil microbial communities from Barrow, Alaska - Barrow Graham LP Incubations 11-31A (SPAdes) (version 2) | ecosystem: Environmental > Terrestrial > Soil > Wetlands > Peat...
CGCCGTTATCGAGCCGTTCGAAACGTATCTCGCCGGGCAGCTCCGTATCAAAATTTAGCAGATCGCGGCGCACGAAATTTCCGGCCAGCCCCTTAAAACCGCCGATGCCAGCGGCGCCGGTGAGGAGGCCAACAACATTGGCGGTGACGCCCGCCACACCGCTGCTTTGTGCTTCGCGAAAATCAACGCGCAAGCCACCGCGCTCCGGCATCTCGTCTTCATAAAGCGCGCCCAGAGCGCGACTGGTGAGCAGGTAGGCGCCGGCGACGGTGGGGCACGAATGTCCGGCCAACTTCACCGCGTCGGCGTAGTGGTATTCGATCAGGCCGCCATCGGCGGCGCCGAGAAACTCGGCCAACGGATCGTGCAGAACGATCGGCGGCACCTCGGCAAAGAAGGAGGGGAAAGCCACGCGCTCACCCTGCTTTCTTCTGGATCAGCTCGACCGTGTGGCCGTCCGTATGATTTTCTGTGCGTATTAAATAGCAATTCCAATCAGCGTGTTGCGTGCTTTCTATGTACATAAAGACCACCTCGAATATGCTGAAAATCGGCCGCCACAAATTGGCGGCTAAGAGGCCAGGTGACCGATAGAATAGCCGTCAGATCAAGACAAAGGAGCGGCGATGGCGCGGGCGAGACAGAAGCCGTCAGGCAGGAGGGAGATTGGTTTGCGTCATCCCTCCCTGCCTGGTGGACGCAAGTATTTCACATTCCACACCGAGGCAGAAGCAAAGGCCTACGCGGAGCAGTGGGCATCGAGCCGTGAGGAGGTAGCCCGTTTGATCGCTGCCGCGGGCATTGGTATCAGAGTATTTTCGGCAATGACATCTATGTCGTTCCGACGAAGCGCGTGGATTCCAACAAATCTACAAAATGGCGTCCATTTTGGCGGCTGATGTACTAACATATTGATTTAACTTGTATAAGTTAGATCTCGTAGATGGTTGGATCGAAGCGTTTCTTGGTTTACGTAAAATCAATGAGTTATTGGGATTGTGTCGGCCGCCATTTGAAATTCCCGGGTATTGCTTTCCTATGCTGAGACCGATCACGGTGTGAAGAACAAATTGGTTGTGACGTTCCAGAATTGCGGCAGTTATTGACATTTGCCGATTTTATGCAACACCATGCTTGGCATGAACACCGCCGCCAAGAGGCTGATTGATCCGCTACGATCCCAAGGACTGGTTCGCCCCTATCTGGATAATTTGGCATGAAAATTGTGCCAATTGCTTTAGCAGAAGCTTTAGCAGAAGTTGCGTAGGTCGGCATCGGCTTGGTAGATACCCGAAAATGACTAACGACAGAATCTCAATGGCCCACGACCTTTTCAATGCTGCACCGGTTGTAGATGCTATCGGCAAACTCGAAAAACGGGGGCTCACTGCCGACACCCATAAGGTCGCGCTGGCCGGTGCCCTGCTGTGGTCATATTGCACCCGTACTGATCTTTACAACCTGCTACCCCTACTGGAAATCAAAAATTCGGCCGGGCGCAACTTTACCTCGGAACAGGTCAAAACGGCGCTCGATGAACTGAAGGGCAAACAACTGGTGCTGGAGCATGCGCAACGCCCCGGCTATTTTTTGCTCGCCGATGCATTGCGCATTATGCTCTATCAGCAATTGCTCGATCTAAGAGATGGCGGCGAACTCGTCGACGTGATTTCCCGGTTTTACCATTTCGACTTCCGGCAAACGCGGTATTACGGTATCGGTAATCGGCCTGGCATCATTGCCCTGCTGCGCGCCCTGCTACTGGCCGGCAAGGGGCGGGAGGAACTTGCACCACTGGTCAATGCGCTCAACCAGGAGCAGAACTGGGGGCAATTTGGGGGCCACGCCGTCCTGCTGCCGTTCGATGCAGCAAGTTTCAAACGCATCGATCCTTACTGGCAAAGCGAACTGGCCAACCGAGCTGTCATTTCGGTCTGCAACCATTGGTCAGGAGACATGCTGCCGGTTGTCGATTGGGCCATAGAACAATTGCAGACCAGGCCGACAAGTCTGGCGCCGTATTTGCGCATGGCTCTGGCTGATATCGCCCTGCAACGCGGCGATCATGACTTGCTGCAAAAAGCCTTGCACGGCATCGACGGCGGCGGTTGCGACGCCTTGCGTGCGGCGGCGATGATTGCCGAGGGGCAATGGGAAAGCGGGCAACAGGCTTTCGAAGCAGCACTCAAACGCGGCCAGGCCGAGACCGGCACACGCAAGCGGGTGTTCCCTGATAGCATCAGCTGGCTCTACCCGCTCTGCCTGCTGGCGCAAGGCGGCTCGAAACAGCTCGAACTGGCGCGCAAATTTTGCACCGGCGAGGCAGGCAAACGCACGCCCAGCGCGCACGACGACTGGGGCCGCTGGGTCAATGCCATTGATGCCAGGTTGGGCAACGCGCCGCTGGTGGCGAGCGCCTTTTCATTGCAAGACTCAAGGTATGAGCAATACTCGCTGCAGCTTTTCTGGAAAGTCATGCTCGCCGCCTGGCTCGGCCCCGACACACTGGGCAAGGCAATCGCACCCGGCAAGTCCAGCGTGCTGGGTGAACTGCGCCGCCGGCTACAGAAAGGTCAACTTAGTCTGCTGCTCGGCATGCTCGACAGTGCCGAAATCGTCCTCGACGGCGGCGAGCCGCCGGCCGGATTTTTTGTCGCCGGCAAGGGCGAGCAATGGCGCGAGGTGCTCAGCGCACTGCAGGAACTGGCCGGCGAGAGCGCCTCGGGCACGAAAGGCAAGGACGATGCCGAAAAGAACCGCATCCTGTGGACGCTGACCATCGGCAAACACGGCGAACTGCTCGATATCAAGCCCTTCGAACAAAAACGCAGCAGCCGCGGCTGGAGCAGCCCGAAGGTCCTGCCACTGAGTCGGCTGGCCGCCAATCAAGAACTGCCACCCGCTGACGCAAGAGTGGCCCGCTGCCTGCGCGCCGAGCGCCAGTACGCCAAGCGCTTCAATGTCGACTTGGCGGCGGCCATCGGCGCCTTGGTCGGCCACCCGGCCGTCGCACTGGACAGCGCGACGGGGCAGTTGGTCGATCTCGTCGAAACGCCGCCCGAACTCGAAGTCGTCCGCAAAGGCGACAAGATCGTCATGCAGATTAGCCCGCCCCTGCGAGCGGAAACAGAAGACAGTTATTACTTCGACGCCGAAGAAAAGCGCGACGCCGACGCGCTGCGCCTAATCACCCTGCTGCCGGACGGCCCGCAGCGCGTCCGGCTGGTGCGTTACTCGGTGGCGCAACGACGCGCCGCCCAACTGGTTTCCGGGCGTTTCGCCGTGCCGGCGAACGTCGAGGGCGCGCAAGCCGACCTCGACAAGACCCTGCAGGCCCTTGCCGGACACTTCCAGGTACACGCCGATGCGGCGCAGGCGTCGCGGCAGGTAGCGTGTGAGTCGCGTCTGCGCGCCGAGCTGGCGCCGGTCGGCGAGGCGCTGTCGCTGCGTCTGGTCGCCGCGCCGCTCGGCGCCGACGGTCCGCGCCTGCCGGTCGGCAGAGGTCGCCTCCGCCTGATGGCAGCGATTGGCGGCGACACCCGGGGCACCGAGCGCAACCTGGCGGCCGAAAAAAAACATCTGGAAAACCTGCTCGATGCATTCCCCTTTCTCGACGATGTTGGGGGTGCAGAAAACTGCGAGTGGCTGATCGAAGACCCGGAAGTGGCGCTCGGCCTGGTTGAAGCCCTGCCCGGCTTGGCCGCCATCGCCGGCGTCGATTGGCCGAAAGGCAAGAGCGTCCGCGTTATCAGCGTCGATGCCGGCAAGCTCGGCATTACCGTCAGCAAGGAACGCGATTGGTTCAGGGTGTCAGGCCAGGCCAGGCTGGATGAAGGTCTCGTTGTGAAACTCGAAACCCTGCTTGCCGCTGCCCGCGACAAGAGTCGTTTCATCCCGATGGGCGATGGCGTCTACGCGGCGCTGACCCGCTCGCTGAAACAGAAATTGCTCGACCTCGCCGCCGTTGCCGAAATCGACAAGCACGGCAGCAAAGTGCCGCAAATCGCTGCCGCCTGGCTCGACGAAGTGCTCGACGGCACCGAGTTGGGGGCCAGCGCCGATTTTCGCCAGGCCATTGACCGCTTGCGCACCGCGCAAACAACCGAGCCGAAACTGCCGAAATCCCTGCGGGCCGATTTGCGCCCCTATCAGGAAGAAGGCTACCAGTGGGCCATGCGTCTCGCCGCCGCTGGCATGAGCGGCTGCCTGGCCGACGACATGGGCCTCGGCAAGACCCTGCAGGCGCTGGCCGTCATGCTCGAACGGGCGAAAGGCGGAGCCACTCTGGTCATCGCGCCAACCTCGGTCTGTGGCAACTGGCTGGCCGAAGCACTACGCTTCGCGCCCAGTCTGAACACTCGCATTTACAGCGAGGCCAGTGAGGGCGAGCGCCAACAACTGGTCAGTGAGGCCGGTCCCCAGGACGTGCTGATCGTCTCCTACACCCTGCTGCAACTGGCCCAGGACCGTTTCGCCGGCCGCCATTGGCACACCGTGGTTGCCGATGAAGCGCAGGCGATCAAGAACGCCGCAGCCAAACGCTCGCAGGCCGTCTTCGATCTGCCGGCCGATTTCCGCCTGGCCTTGTCGGGCACGCCGGTGGAGAACCGTCTGGCCGAACTGTGGTCCATCATGCGCTTCGTCAATCCTGGCTTGCTCGGCGCGATCGGCCGCTTCAACGAGCGCTTCTCCGTCCCCATCGAACGCAACCGCGATCGCGATGCTCAACACGTCCTGAAACGCCTGATCGGCCCCTTCGTCATGCGCCGCACCAAGGGCCAGGTTCTGCAGGACCTGCCGCCGCGCACCGAACTAATCCTCTCCGTCACCCCGGAGGTGGCCGAAGCAGCCCATTACGAAGCCCTGCGCCGGCAGGCGATCAGCGATGTCAGCGCACTTAACCAGAACCAGGGTGGCGCCCAAGCCGGGCAGGCGCGCTTCAACGTCCTGGCGCAACTGACCAAGCTGCGCCGTGCCGCCTGCGATCCCCGTCTGACCAGCCCGGAATTCGGCATTGCCGGCGCCAAGGTCCAGGCCTTTGCTGAACTGGCCGCCGAACTCACCGCCAATGGCCACAAAACCCTGGTTTTCAGCCAGTTTGTCGATTTTCTGCAAATCCTGCGCGCCCCGCTCGACGCGGCCGGCATCAGCTATCAATACCTCGACGGTGCGACGCCTGCTGCCGAACGCAGCAAGCGCGTCGCCGCCTTCCAGGCCGGCGACAGCGACCTTTTTCTGATCAGCCTGAAAGCCGGCGGTTTTGGCCTCAACCTGACCGCCGCCGACTACGTGGTAATTACAGACCCCTGGTGGAACCCGGCTGCCGAGGACCAAGCCATGGGCCGCGCCCACCGCATCGGCCAGTTGCGGCCGGTCACTGTCTATCGCCTGGTCGGCAAGGGCACAATCGAGGAACGCATCGTTGATCTGCACCACGACAAACGGGCGCTGGCCGACAGCATTCTGGCCGAAGGTAACGCCTCGACCCTGCCTTCGACCGAAGACCTGGTCGCGCTGATCCGCGGCGAGTAGTCTCGGCGGTGTTGATGGTCGCCCGATCAGCGACGATCAGGCGGATAGCGTCGCCAAGGTGCTTCCATAGATCTGGTGAAACCGCCCAAAGCCCATCTATCGAACTGGTCAATGGTTTGGAGATTCGATCCAGTTCTCGATGGTCAAACCCGGGTATCTGGCAAAGTCCTTGGTATTGTTGGTCACGAGGGCTGCATTGAGCGAAACAGCATGCGCGGCGATCAGCTTGTCGAGCGCATCTTTCTTTGTGTCGCGTGTTGCCAACCGGATTGGGCCGTATGCCAACCCGGCAGCAGAATCAAACGGGATTACCTGGATGTCTTCTACCAGACTGACGAGATTGATCTTCTCTTGTACTGGATCGGCAGATACAGCAACGCCATATTCCAATTCAGCATACGTGATCGAGGACATCGCCACGTCACCGACATAGCACTGTGCAAAGCGCTGGGCGACTTCTTCGGGCTGATTTTTCATCAAGTAGATGCACATGTTCGTGTCGAGAATGTAGCGTGTCATTACAGCGCATCCCGTTCAGCCTGATCCTGATCGCCACGACCTTCTGCCATGAAATTCGGAGAGAACTTGGCGAACTTGGTCAGCACGCCTGACAGCGAGCGGCGTGCTGGGCGAATACGGATTTCATCGCCATCGCGCTCAATTTCCAAATCCATATCCATGCGTTCATAGGCGATATCTGCCGGGATGCGAACGGCCTGCGAGTTGCCGTTCTTGAAAGCTCGGGTAGTGTGCATTGCCGACTCCATCGGTGGATGTACATCGTATGTACACTAGGCCGTTTGAGACGCAATGTAAATACATCGATGTACACACCATCCCGGGGGCCTGCGGCTAGATGGCAGATTCCATGTTCTGGCGCCCCTGCTTTCATTGAAGGCGAGGGCAAAATGTCGTTCAGACAAAACAAGTAAGTTCAGAAATAGACTTACAATTTGATAGCCATTTGGGCGGCTATGTTAAGTATTTGATTTTGTTTGTATCAGTTCGATCTTGTAGCCGTCCGGATCTTCGATGAAAGCGATCACCGTGGTGCCGTGTTTCATCGGCCCCGCTTCGCGCACGACTTTGCCGCCGCGCCCCTTGATCTGCGCACAGGCAGCGTAGGCGTCATTGACTTCCAGTGCGACATGGCCGAAACCGTTTCCCAGATCGTAAGCCGGTGTATCCCAGTTATGAGTCAATTCCAGCACGGCGCCTTCCGCTTCGGAAGCGTAGCCGACAAAAGCCAGGGTAAAGCGGCCATCGGGGAAGTCCTGTCGGCGCAACTCGCGCATGCCGAGCACGTCGTTATAAAAAGCCAGGGAGCGATCGAGGTCTCCAACGCGCAGCATCGTGTGCAAAATTCTCATGACGGTTATATGGGCGCCTCCCGTTTGGCAAGGACGATATGGGAGTGTTGGGACAGCGACGCTGCATCCTTATATCCGGCCGACGGTACAGGCTGTGTTGCCTGCTGGCCCCTAGGGAATCTGCTGTCATGAGCCCCATACAGGCTCGGCAAGTCACGGTCTGACCTGTTTGCCATCACACTCTATCGACCTTGCACAACTTTGACGGCGGCCATTCCTTTCTTCAAAGTGATAGAAAAACGTTGTGTGCGTCCCGCTAGACGAGCTGACTCACAAACCCTTTTTTGGCACGTCCGTTCATGCGCCGGCAAGGCCCAGATCGTACGCGCCAACTTGTTCGCCAACGCGACGACAGCCACATTCGGCGGCCAGCGGGCGCTGGCGAAGTGCCGTGATGCAAGCTTCCGCCTCCTTGGCGTGCGTCAACATCGAACGCGCCGCAAACCAGCAGCGTGGCAAATAGCTGTTGCCCCGTTTGCGGTTCCCCCATAGCCGAATTCGCCCGCCCGTGCCAGTGCGTCGAGGAACCAGGCCCAGCCAGGCTGGTAAACTCCGCCCGGATTTGAATGCCTTGGCATCGCCCATCACGGCCGCCGCGCGGGTCGCGCTCCGTCCCCCAGGAATGTCGACGCGCTGACGGGATCAATCCGTCTTCCTTTCTTGCCACACCTCCAGTCGTCGCTCGAAGGCAGTGATCTGCTCGTCCAGATGGCCGATCTGTGTCCACTGCTCGCGCACGGGGTCGACCCCCATCGCCGGTGGCCAGTCGGCCAGGGGTCGCGGCGCCTCGGCGATCTCTTTCTTGATGCCGGTTCTTGCGCGATGACCTCGCGGTATTCGCTCCGCAGACCGCGCCTTCCGTTGATCTGGAGGGGGACGAAACCTCACCAATTGCTGACGCATGCGGTGCAGGGCGAGGATGGCTTGCGGTTCCGCCATCTTGACGGCAACCGCCCTGATGCCCGGTTGCTGTGCGGCCGTCCAGTTGTCCAGGGCGACCTGCGCGTCGTTCTGGTTGCCGCCGAAAAAAGGCTTGCCGGCCTTCGCCTGCATCAGCTCGATCTGAGGCCCCATCGCGACGCGCTTCCAGGCCCAGTGCTGCACGCCACCGCACGCTTCTCCGCCGCCCAGGCAGGACGCCCGGTTGGCAAAGTATTCCAGAAAGCTGTCGCGCTTAAGCTGCAGACTCACGATTTCGCCGCTCTTCCGGTCGATCCAGCGCAGTTGAAATACGCGCTTGACGGTATGGACACCACTCGCCGTTTTGCTATCCTTCATCCAGGACCCTCCGGTTTGCCAGTGAAGATATTCGTATCTTCCACCTTGGTACTTTGATGCCGTCGGCCCGTGAGGGTCCCCTCCTAGCGAACCTCCGTGCCGTTATCGACGGTGCCGGGCGTCGGCGGTCGTTGATCACCAGACGCGACTGGCGCGGTGGGCAACTCGTCCTCAGGGTTCACGGGGTAGGAGGCGTCCATACCATTTCCTCACCAGAGGGGGCATTGGGCGGCGAGCCCCTTCAGTTCGTCGCGCACGGCCCGGTAATCAGGATATATCTGTCCAACGACTGACCAGAAACGGCGGCTGTGGTTCATCTCGCGCAGATGCGCGAGTTCGTGCGCGACCACGTAGTCGATCACGTGCAGCGGAAAATGGATCAGCCGCCAGTTCAGACGGATGCCAGTCTTCGAGCTACAACTGCCCCAGCGCGTGCGTGCGGATGAGAGACTCAGGCATGGCAGGACAACGCCGAGCAGCGCGGCGTAGTGGGCCAACCGTTCGAGGAATAGCTCACGCGCCCGTTCGCGTAGCGCCTTTTCCAGCACGCGACCAGCGTCGGCCGGCGCGCGCAGGCATAGGGTCAGCACGGGAGCACTCTGGGCGCCCCACACGGCGCGGTTGGCGCCTAGCGCGAGACGCACTTCGAACTGGCCGCCGAGCAGCGGCAGTTGCGCGCCATCGACAATGGGCAGCAGGTCCGGGCAACGCCGGGTGCGCCACTCATCGAGTTTCTGTGTCACCCACTCGCCGTGGCGCAGGATCAGCGACTCGACTTCGAGCAGCGAAGCGCGGCGTGGCGCGCCGACGCGCAGGCCGCGGTGATCGATAGAGAGACCAATGGTGCGCCGTTTGGCGCGGCGCAGGACGTAGGAAACGATGCGGTCGCCGAGGGCGATAGTGCGCGAAGTTTCGTCCGCAGACAAAGGTTTGTCGCGAAAGAGTGACAGCTCAGGCGGCCACGGCATCTTCGGCGTCGGCATAGCGGTGTGGCGAGAGGCGATGCATCTCCGCCTCGATCCACGCCTCGGCCAGCATGTTGATTTCGGCGACGGACTTGCCCGCCGGATCAATCGCCGAACCGATGCTGACGGTGATCAGGCCGGGCGACTTCAGGAAGGCATTCTTTCCCCACACTTCGCCGGCGTTGTGCGCCACCGGCACCACCTTGACCCCGGCGTGCAGCGCGAGATGCGCGCCGCCCGGCTTATAGCGACGCTTGTGACCGGGGGCGACACGCGTCCCCTCGGGGAAGATGACCACCCAGTAACCGGCGGCGAGGCGATCGCGCCCCTGATCGACCACCTGCTTGAGCGCGTCCTTGCCGGCGGCTCGGTCGATTGAGATCATCTTCATGGCCGCCAGCCCCCAGCCAAAGAACGGCAGACGCAGCAACTCCTTTTTGAGGACGAAGACGAGCGACGGAAAAATTTCCTGCAGAGCGACGGTTTCCCACGCTGACTGGTGCTTGGAAAGGACCACCGCCGGCGCGGCCGGAATGTTCTCCCTGCCGATCACCCGATAGTTAATCCCCAGCACGTAGCGCGAGAGCGCCATGAAGCCATGCCGCCAGGCGGCGATGATGGCGTAACGTATCCGCATCGGAAAAAGCATCGCCAGCGAAACGAGCATGCCGAACGGGATGGTCAGCAGGGTCGCGAGCAACAGGAACAAGGCGGAGCGAAGAATGACCATCATCAAGCCAGTAAGTGTTCAACGGCGGCAGCCAGGTCGGCGAAAACGAGCGTGCCTTCAGGCAGATTGCCTTCGTCGCGAGTTTTTTCGCCCTTGCCGGTGAGCACCAGCATCGGCTTCCCTCCGGCCGCAACCGCCGCCTGCAGGTCGCGCAACGAATCACCGACCGATGGCGTCCCGGCCACATCAATATTGAAGCAGCTACCGATGCGCTCGAACATGCCGGGCTTGGGTTTGCGGCAATTGCACTTCGAATCGGCCGGATGCGGACAGTAAAACACCGCGTCGATATGGCCGCCCACCGCCTGCGCGGCGCGGTGCATCTTGCCGTGGATGGCGTTGAGCGTATCCATGTCGAACAGGCCGCGTCCGATCCCCGACTGGTTGGTCGCCACGACCACGTGGTAGCCCGCCTGATTGAGCTTGGCGATCGCCTCCAGGCTGCCGGGGATCGGCTTCCACTCGGCCGGCGACTTGATGAACTGCGCCGAGTCGTAGTTGATGACGCCGTCGCGGTCGAGAATGACGAGTTTCATACGGCCAGTTTCGAGATGTCGGCGACGGCGTTGAGCTGGTCGTACAACGCTTTTAGCAGTCCCAGGCGGTTGGCCCGCAACAGCGGCTCCTCAACATTGACCATCACTTTGTCGAAGAAATGATCGACCTCGGCGCGCACGGTGGCCAGCGCGCATAGGGCGTCGGCATAATCCTCGTTGGCGACGAATGACCGGACCTGCGGCGCGAGCAGCACGACGCGTTCGAACAAGGATTTCTCGGCAGTTTCCTGGAATAACGCTATATCCGGCTCAGGCAGGTCGCCCGCGGACTTCTTCAGGATATTGCCGATGCGCTTATTAGCCGCCGCCAGCGCCTGCGCCTCGGGCAGCAGGAGAAACTCACGCACGGCAGCTAGCTTGGCCGGCACCAGATCGATGCGCGTCGGACGCTGGGCGAGCACGGCTTCGATCACGTCAGGGGCATGACCGGCCTCGCGCAAGGTGCCGCGCAGACGCTCGAGCATGAAGTCGAGCAGTTGTGTCTCGAAGGCGGTCTTGAGCAGACCGACCGGGAATCCGTCAGCGGCATCGCCGATCAGTTCGCGCAGATCGAGCGGCAGCGGGCCTTCCATCAGAATACGCAGAACGCCCAGCGCGGCGCGGCGCAGGCCGAAGGGATCCTTGTCTCCGGTCGGCAGCTGGCCGATGCCGAAAAAACCGACCATGGCGTCGAGCTTGTCGGCGAGCGACACGGCGGCCGCGACGTTGCCGGTGGGCAGCGTATCGCCGGCAAAACGCGGCCGGTAATGGCCTTCGATGGCGTCGGCGACGACCTGATCCTCGCCGTCATGTAGCGCGTAGTAGCGCCCCATAATGCCCTGCAACTCAGGAAACTCACCGACCATATCGGTCACCAGATCAGCCTTGGCCAGACGAGCGGCCCGCGCGGCGAGCGAAGCGTCGGCGTTCAGCCGGGCGGCGATCTGCTGCGCCAGACGTTCAAGGCGCGCGACGCGCTCGCCGACCGTACCGAGCTTGTTGTGATAGACGACACTGTTCAGGCGCTCGCTGCGCGAGGCGAGCGTTGTCTTGCGGTCCTGGTTGAAGAAGAAGCGGGCGTCCGACAGGCGCGGGCGAACAACGCGCGCGTTGCCGCTGACGATATTGACCGGATCAGCCACCTGCATGTTGGAGACGATCAGGAACTTGTTGAGCAGTTTGCCGGCGCTATCGAGCAACGGAAAGTATTTCTGGTTCTGCTGCATGGTCAGGATCAGACATTCCTGCGGCACGTCGAGGTATTCGGTCTCGAATTCGCCGACGTAGACGACCGGCCATTCGACCAGCGCCGTCACTTCGTCGAGCAGGCCGTCGGCCGAATTGAGGCGGGCGTTGAACTCGTTGGACTTGGCGTCGAGCTGCGCGGCAATCGCGGCTCGGCGTTCGGCGAACGAGACAACAACCTTGCCGGCCGCCAGTTTGGCGACATACTCGCCGGCATTGGCGATGACGATCTCGCCAGAGGACAAGAAGCGGTGGCCAAGAGTGACGTTGCCGCTCGTCAGGCCGAGCACTTCGCCCGGCACCACCCGGCTGCCGTGCAACAGGATCAGACCATGCACCGGACGCACGAACTGGTGCTCGGAGTCGCCCCAGCGCATGAGCTTGGGAATCGGTAGCTTCTTCAACGCCTGCACAACCATGTCAGCGAGATAGGCGTCGAGCGCTTCGCCCTTCTTCTCGAGTCGCGCCACGAAGTAGTCGCCCTTGCCGTCGCTGGTCTTTTGCAGTTGCGCAAAGGTCACGCCGGCCGAGCGCATGAAGCCTTCGAGCGCCTTCGTCGGCTTGCCCTGCGCATCGAGGCCGCTGGCCACGGCTGGACCTTTTTTCTCAAGGACGCGGTCGGGTTGCTGCGCGGCCACACCGGGCACCGTCAGCGCCAACCGGCGCGGCGTCGCGTAAACCGTGCACACGCTGTCGGCGGCAGCAAACCCCTGCTCCTTCAGCGCGGCAAAAACGCCATTGGCAAATGACTCGGAAAGCACCTTGAGCGATTTGGGCGGCAGCTCTTCGGTGCGCAGTTCGATCAGCAGCGTGTCGTTCATCTTATTTCGCCTCCCCGGTCCTGCACATCGGAAAGCCCAGCGCCTCGCGCGAGTCGTAGTACGCCTGCGCCACTTCGCGCGCCAGGGCGCGCACGCGGCCGATGTAAGCGGCGCGCTCCGTGACTGAGATGGCGCCACGCGCGTCGAGCAGGTTGAAGGTGTGCGAGCACTTCATCACCATTTCGTAGCCCGGCAGTGCGAGGCCGGCGGCCATCAGGCGCTTAGCTTCGGCCTCGTATTCGTTGAAGTGGCGGAACAGCATATCGACGTTCGAATGCTCAAAGTTGTATTTGGACTGCTCAACTTCGTTCTGGTGATAGACGTCGCCGTAGGTCACGCGGTAACCGGGACCTTCGGCCCACACTAGGTCATAGACGTTTTCGACGCCTTGCAGGTACATGGCCAGCCGCTCGAGACCGTAGGTGATTTCGCCGAGTACCGGCTTGCAGGTCAACGAGCCGACTTCCTGAAAATAGGTAAATTGCGTCACCTCCATGCCGTCCAGCCAAACTTCCCAGCCCAGACCCCAGGCGCCGAGCGTTGGCGACTCCCAGTCGTCCTCGACGAAGCGAATGTCGTGCTCGCTGGTGTTGATACCGAGCGCGCGCAACGAGTCTAGGTAGAGCTCCTGAATATTAGCCGGCGACGGTTTGAGCACCACCTGGTACTGATAGTAATGTTGCAGACGGTTTGGGTTTTCGCCGTAGCGGCCATCCTTGGGACGACGCGACGGCTGTACGAAGGCGGCTTTCCATGGCTCCGGCCCGATCGCGCGCAGGAAGGTGGCGGTGTGAAAGGTACCGGCACCGACTTCGATATCGTAAGGCTGAAGCAGCGCACAGCCCTGTTTGTCCCAGTAGTTCTGGAGACGCAGGATGATTTCCTGAAAAGTAGGCATGGAAGGGCTTCGTGAAGGCAGAGAAGCGGCGATTTTACTTGGTTTTGCACGCGACAAGAACCCGCTTCGACGTGTGCCATTCCGGGAAAAACGCAAACTTCAGCGCGGCAGAACATAAAAAAACCCGTTCCAGCTTGCTGCTCCAGAACGGGTTTCCTGCCTACGCTTTAGCTTAACTTGTAATGCGCCCGCAAGCTGAGACTCAAATCGGCGCGGCCCACTTGGTGGCTATGGAACCGCGAAGGTTCCGCATGAAACGTTGCAACTACCTGTCGGATTCATCATTCAGTATCTGATCCCTCCAAGGACTGCTTTCACGTCGAACGCAAATTGACTCTATGCCCCGGCCAAAGCAATGTCAAACGCTATTACGCTATCGCTTACGCAAGGGGTCGAGCAACGAGGACAGGCCGTTGTGATCGAGCTCATGCATCAGCGCTAGCAGCCGTCCGAGCTCGCCGGACGGAAAGCCTTCGCGGGCAAACCAGTTAAGGTAATGCCCCGGCAGGTCGGCAATCGCGCGCCCCTTGTACTTGCCGTAAGGCATGACGCGCGTGAGCAACAGCGACAAGTATTCGGCATTCATCGGCAACCTTCAGCGGCTTCGTTTTTGGCGTGCCGGGCTTGCCGCACGGCCAGCGCGGCGCGCTTCGGTTGCGGCGCCACACGCGACTGCAACAACCCTTGCAAGCAGGCCGGGTTGGCACGCGCGCCACTCGCCAGATAGTCGGCGAGCAGGCTTTGGCGGATACTTTCGGGTGGCAGCACGGCGACGCCGGTGAGGTAATCGAACAAGGCATCGACCAGGCGTTCGGGCGACAGGCCGCTGGTTTTTCCCGTGCTTTGCCACAGCCAATCGGCAAAGCCCTGAAATGCTTCGAACGGCGAGTTTGCCAGCAGGTGCGGCAGGGTTTGTTTAAAGCGCCCCGAATTGGCCACCAGTTCCCAATAGCGCGCCAACCGGACGAAGCGCTGCACGGTCAATGCATCGACCGCACCGGTCTGCTGCACAGCATAGGGTGGCTGCGCGTTGTACTGCATACCGTACCTGGCCGTATGCCGCGCCACCGGCGCGCCGCGCAGGCGTTTGAGGATGCCAAGCTGAATTTCGTGCGGCCGCAGGGCGTGCAGGCGGTCAAAGCCGACGGCAAAACCGGCCAGCGTTTCGCCAGGTAGAGCGAAGATCAAATCAGCATGTACGTGGGCGTGGCTATGGTCGACCAGCCAACGCAGATTGGCCTCGGTCTGCGCATTGTCCTGGCGCCGCGAGATCCGCTGCTGCACCTGCGAATCGAAGGTCTGGATACCGACCTCGAACTGCAGCACGCCGGGCGGGAAGCGGGCGATCATCTCTTTCAAGGCGTCCGGCAGATGGTCCGGGACCAGTTCGAAGTGAAGGAACAGATCGGCGTCGAGATGTTCAAGGAAGAACTGCAGGATACGAATCGCGCTGTCAATCTTCAGATTGAAGGTCCGGTCAACAAACTTGAAGTTGCGTGCACCGCGCACGTAGAGTCGTTCCAGCTCCGTCAGAAAGCGGTCGAGCGGAAACGCCCAGGCGGTCTGGTCAAGCGCACTCAGGCAGAACTCACACTTGAACGGACAGCCGCGCGAGGCTTCGACATACAGGAGACGATGCGCCAGATCGGCGACGCTATACTCGGTGTAAGGCATCACCAGTTGATCGAGTGGCGGCTGCTCGCCAGCGAGCACCTTCATCCGCGGTGGTCGGCCATCGAGCAAGTCCCGGCAGAGTTTGGGAAAGCTCACGTCGCCCCAACCGGTGATCAGGTGATCGGCGAGTTTGACGATTTCCTGCGTTTCCCACTCATGACTGACTTCGGGACCGCCGAGGATGACCCTTACGTCAGGCCGCGCCAGTTTGAGCAGGCGAACTACTTCGGTCGTCGCGCTCACATTCCAGACATAGACGCCGAACCCGACCATCTGCGTAGCTTGCGTCGGCGCGCCCAATTCGGTGAGCAAGGCGTCCGTCACTTCCTGCGGTGGGCGGGCAATCGTGAATTCGCGCAGCACGGTCTGTGCCCGCAGGCTCTCGCTGCCGTGGTGCGCCATGTTAGCGAGCAGGTAGCGCAAGCCTAGGGACGCGTGAATGTACTTGGCGTTAAGCGTCGTCAGGATGACGCACGGCGGCGATTTAAAGGACAAGTGATCAGTCCGTCGGTTTGATTCTTAGAGCCTTGGCCATGCGGTCGTAGAGCACCACGTTGACCGTTGCGGCGAGATTCATGCACCCCTCGGTGGGAATGAACACTACTGCCTCGCACCAGGCACGGACGGTTTTGTCCAGCGTACCGTCTTCCGGGCCAAAGATGTAAAAAGCGCGTTCGGGGTGCGTGTATTCGGGAAGTGGCTTGGCGCCTTTCACCAATTCCACCGCGACCGGCGTGCAGCCGAGTGGAATGACCTGCTGCAGGTCCTCGATACCGATCAAGGGGATCTTCTGATACACCTTCTTGGTGTCGGTGACGAACTCCTTGGCGCGGTCGTAGCGAACCCCGGTATAAAAAACCGAATTCACGCCATAACAGCCCGCTGCGCGCAACACCGAGCCCACGTTTTCCGGCGACTTGGGATTGAACAATCCGATACAGCAGAAACCTTTGCTCATGACACTACGCACTCCTGAAAAGCAGGCCCAATTGTACGGGATTGCGCGTCGCCTCAAAAGAAAGGCGCCCGGCGCGATCGATCGCCATCAGGACCGCAGCAAGTGCGCGATGCGCGCGAACAAAGCGGCAAAAACTGGGTCCTATGGCAACATGAACTTAACGCACAACCGTCAGCACTTGCGCGAAATCAAGGACGAATTTCTCGTTGGCTGAGACGCTCGAACGCGGCGTAAAGCGTACGGAAGCCGTTTCATTTCATGGAGACCGCTCGCTCACCAAGAAGCCGCCAGATTGCCAAAGAACGGGCTGTCTGCGCATACCATTTCTGAAGAGGGAATATCGGCACCCTTGCCTCCTGAAAGTGGGTAATCTATAGGCTGTCTTACCAGCCGGAAAGATCGGCATTTTTCGAGACGGCCGCAACGATTTCGCCAAAAGGCGCGACGGGCCGCCCGACCGTAAATCAATCGTGGAGGGGTCATGAATTTCGTTTCCAAACATGCCATCTGGTGGCTATTAATGGCGGTCGGGGTATTCTCCCTCGGCACTGTGGCGCTGTCGCGGGGCGAAACCATCAACGCCTTGTGGATAGTCACTGCTTCCATTTCAATCTATCTCATCGCCTACCGCTACTACAGCCTGTTCATCGCCGACAAGGTGATGCAACTTGACCCGACGCGAATGACCCCAGCCGTCCGTCACAACGACGGCCTCGATTTCGTGCCAACCAAGACCCCCATCCTGTTCGGCCACCACTTCGCCGCCATCGCCGGGGCCGGCCCGTTGGTCGGACCGGTGCTTGCCGCACAGATGGGGTACCTGCCGGGAACGCTGTGGATCATTGTCGGCGTTGTGCTGGCTGGCGCCGTACAAGATTTCATGGTGCTGTTCATTTCGACCCGCCGCGACGGACGTTCGCTGGGCGACCTCGTTAAGACGGAACTGGGCCTCGTCCCGGGCATCATTGCCCTATTCGGGACGTTCATGATCATGGTGATCATCCTGGCCGTCATGTCCCTGATCATCGTCAAGGCGCTCGCCACCAGTCCGTGGGGGACCTTCACGGTGGCCGCGACCATCCCGATCGGCATGTTCATGGGGATCTATGTCCGCTTCCTGCGCCCGGGACGCGTGGCCGAAATATCGGTCATCGGCTTCGTGCTGTTGATTGCCGCCATCATCTTCGGCGGCCAGGTTTCGCAGAGCGCGACCTTGGCGCCGATGTTCACCTTCGACGGCAAGCAACTGACCTGGATGCTGATCGGTTATGGCTTTATCGCCTCGGTGCTACCGGTGTGGCTGCTGCTCGCACCGCGTGACTACCTGTCGACCTTCCTAAAGATCGGAACGATCGCCGGATTGGCCATCGCCATGATCTTCGTTGCCCCGGATCTGCGCATGCCGGCTGTCACGCAGTTCGTCGATGGCACGGGGCCGGTCTGGTCGGGCAGTCTCTTCCCGTTCATCTTCATCACCATCGCCTGCGGTGCGGTCTCGGGCTTCCATGCACTGATCTCCTCGGGCACGACGCCCAAGCTGCTCGACAATGAGAAGAACGCCCGCCTGATCGCTTACGGCGGTATGCTCATGGAATCCTTTGTGGCCATCATGGCAATGGTTGCCGCGTCGATTATTGATCCGGGCGTCTATTTCGCCATGAACAGCCCACCCGCAATTATCGGCAAAACGGTCGAAAGCGCCGCCCAGGTCGTTTCGCAATGGGGCTTCGTGATCACGCCGGACATCCTCATCCAGACCGCCAAGGATGTGGGAGAAAACTCCATTCTCTCGCGGGCCGGTGGCGCACCGACGCTAGCCGTGGGCATGGCCCAAATCTTCTCGAAGGTGATCGGCGGCCCGGCAATGATGGCCTTCTGGTACCACTTCGCGATTCTGTTCGAGGCGCTATTCATCCTGACCGCGGTCGATGCCGGCACACGCGCCGGACGCTTCATGCTGCAGGATCTGCTCGGCACCTTTATGCCGTCCTTCAAGAAAATTAGCTCCTGGCCGTCCAATCTGGTCGCGACCGCGCTGTGCGTCGCGGCCTGGGGATACATCCTCTACCAAGGCGTGGTTGACCCGCTGGGCGGCATCAACAGTCTGTGGCCACTGTTCGGTATTTCCAACCAGATGCTCGCCGGCGTGGCGCTGATGCTGTGCACGGTCGTCCTGTTCAAGATGAAGCGGCAGAGGTACGCCTGGGTCACGATCTTGCCGGCCGCCTGGCTGGTGATCTGCACGCTGACCGCGGGCTGGGAGAAAGTCTTCCACACCAGTCCGAAGATCGGTTTCCTCGCGCTGGCCGACAAGTTCCAGGCTGCGCTGGACAAGGGTGAAGTCCTCGCCCCAGCCAAGAGCCTTGAGCAGATGCAGCAGATCATCTTCAACAATCATCTTGATGCGGGACTGACCGTTTTCTTCATCTTCGTCGTGGTCAGTATTCTCTTGTACAGCATCGCGTCCTGTTGGAAGGCCTTGCACGAGGACAAAACAACCAGTTGCGAAGTCCCCTACGAAGCCATGCCCGGCGTTAAGGCCTGACATTTTGTTTAAGGATCTGTCCAAGTTCGGCAAGTATCTCGGGCAAGCCGCCAAATTGATGGTTGGCCTGCCCGACTACGAAACCTATGTCGCCCACGTACGCGCGACGCATCCCGAGATGCCGGTCATGACCGAAGTCGAGTTTTTCCGGAATCGACAGGACGCGCGTTATGGCTCCGGACGGTCCGGCGGATGTTGTTGACCGGCATGTGCTTCCCGCCTGAAGGATAAGGCAACGCAGCGAAGAAAAAGGGCGTAACCAACCGCCTTTTTTTCTTCGCTCATTCTTCTGACTATTCATGACTCCGATTGCCTCCGCGCCGCTCCCCGTCACACTGCTCTCCGGCTTTCTCGGTGCTGGCAAGACCACCGTGCTCAACGAACTGCTCAATCAGCCCAATGGTTTGCGTTTCGCCGTCGTCGAAAACGAATTCGGTGCCGTCAACATCGACAGTCAGCTCATTTCTCGCAATAGCGGCGGCATCATCGAACTGACTAACGGTTGCGTCTGCTGCACAGTCAATGCCGATCTGGTGCGTGGCTTGCAGGACCTCGCCGCGCAGCGCGCTTCCGGCGAGTTGACCTTTGACTGGATTATCATCGAAACAACCGGACTGGCCGACCCGGGCGCCGTGGCACAGACCTTTTTCGCCGCGCCGGAGTTGCGCGAGAGCTTCATGCTCGACGGCATCGTCGTCGTTGTCGATGCACTGCACGCGCAACGGCAACTCGACGAGTACCCCGTCGTGCAACGCCAGGTGGGCTTCGCGGATCGATTGTTGCTGTCCAAGTGCGACGTCGTCGATGCGCAGGCGGTTGCCGAACTGTCGGCGCGCCTCAACCGCATGAATCCGCGCGCCGCCCAGCAAGAACTGGTACAGGGACGCGCCCACCCCAATTCCCTGCTGGGCATCGGCGGCTTCAATCTGGATGCTTCGCTGTTGGCGGTCGATGCCAACAGCCCCCCCGCCGCCCGCTTCGTTCCGCGCCCTGCCGCGGCAAGCGGCACGGCGCGCTGGTCGCGGCGCGCCGCTGCGCACGGCGACGACATTTCCGCGCTCCTGCTTGAGGCAGGGGAAGTGGATATCGATCGAATCGGCACATTTGTGCAGTCGATGATCGACAAATTCGGTGACGAGCTACTGCGCTACAAAGGCATCCTGGCGATTCCCGACGAGGCACGAAAGCTGATTTTCCAGGGGGTGCAGCGCGTCGTCGGTTTCGATTACGGCGAAGCCTGGGCTCCCAGCGAGCCGAGGCTTTCAAGAATCGTGCTGATCGGCAAGTCCTTGCCGGAAGCGCGGCTGCGTGCCGCCTTCTTGAGCGCGGTCGATCGCGCCGGCGAAAATCGCGACCCGACAACCGACATCTGAACGCCGCCGTTCAAGGCGGTAGCCAAGCCCGCTAACTTCAGCAACATCAGGCCAACGCAACAACGCCGAGGACAACCAGGCGATGGCAGTGTTGCCAGACATCGGCGATTTCCAGGGCGTGCAATGTTTTGGTAGCCTTTGACGAAGCACATTCCGAGAGGGAGAAAGCCATGCTTTTGCCAACGAACCCGAAAGCCATCCTGATCGACCTGGCCGGCGTCCTGCACATTGACGACGAACCGCTGCCCGGTGCCGCCGAAGCCCTGGTCGCCTTGCGCGCAAGCGGTCTGCCCATTCGTTTTCTGACCAATACGACGCGTAGCCCGCGTTCGAGGATCGTCGCCAAACTCCGCCAAATGGGGTTTGCCATTGAAGCAGACGAAATTCAGACAGCCGTTCTTGCCACGCGAAATCTGGTCAGGCAGCGCAATTTGCATCCCCACTACCTCGTCCATCCGGATATCACCGAAGAGATCGGTAACAGCCACGAAGCACCGGACGCCGTCGTGCTAGGCGATGCCGGACCTCACTTCGATTTCGCATCGCTTAACCAGGTTTTTCGCTTGCTGATGCGGGGTCTGCCTTTCATTGTCATGGCGCGTAACCGCTACTTTATGGAGAAGGACGGCCTGACCCTGGATATGGGCGCTTTTGTCGCCGGACTCGAGTACAGCAGCGGACGAACGGCGGAGGTCGTGGGCAAACCAGCGCTCCCCTTCTTCCGCGCTGCGTTGGACGAACTCGGCATCGCCGCGGAACGGGCCGTCTTGATCGGTGATGACCTGGCAGATGATATCGGTGGCGCCCAGGCTGCTGGAATTCCTGGAATTCTGGTGCGAACGGGGAAGTTTCGGGCGACCGATGAAGCGCACCTGGAAATTCGACCGGCCGTCATTGTTGACGACTTTCCGGCTGCGGTCGCCACGCTCCTTGGCCGCTAACGGACGATTTATGACGACCACGACGCTTGTCCAATACCCTGTCCGCCGCCTCGCGACAAAACCCAGCGGACAAGCATCGCCCCCCCTTTAGCGTGAAACAACTCGATTTACAGGCGCGAAAAAACATCGCAGTCAATGATGACGCGATGCAAGCAAAAAGAGCCGGGACGGCCAACTCAGTCACCTTGGCCAAGCACCACCCCTGGTGCCTCCAACCGTGGTCGGTGCGAAAGCCGTTCCGATGTTTCATTCTATGGGGTGGCACGAAGCCGTGCAATGCCCGTTAGGCTAAATTCACCCCCTACGTTTTGGTGCAAACCTCTGGTACAAAGCTCGGGTGTTGCATTCTTTATATCGCACTGTTTATTAATAGTTTTTGGCTATTAGGGACGTATCCCGTCCACTCCGCCAACAATAAAAACAAAAGCCGGCCTCGCGCCGTAATGCCGTCCAGTTAAGACTGGATGGCATTTTTATTTTGCGCAAGCTATTGTAAACATTAGCAAACGCTGTTAACTTGTGGCTCGATGCTATCGAGCCAACT
>Ga0209125_1001507_pt1 | contig 21408 bp, 18 predicted proteins | sample BarGraIncub1131A_FD_184503 | JGI IMG/M metagenome (GOLD analysis project Ga0209125, IMG submission 184503) | Arctic peat soil microbial communities from Barrow, Alaska - Barrow Graham LP Incubations 11-31A (SPAdes) (version 2) | ecosystem: Environmental > Terrestrial > Soil > Wetlands > Peat...
ATAAGTGGTTGGAAGATAAAAATTATATACTATGCACAAGTATCCTAGAATCACAAAATATGAGTGTTATGCAAGCTATGGTAAAAGGAATAAAACCTATAATTCATAACTTTGTGGGAGCAAAAAACATATATCCTAGAGCTTTAGTTTGGAACACAATAAATGAAGCTGTTGATATGATAACTGACAATGAATATAATTCTAAAGAATATTATTCGTTTATTTTGAATGATTTTGAGCTTCATCTCCAAATAGAAAAACTAAAGTCACTATTTACAAATATAATTGAAACTAAAGAAAATAGAATTATTGATGGGCCATTAGTTACTATAGGTATAACAAATTATAATGGTATACAATATCTATCAAAATGTGTAGATAGCTTTATAAATCAAACTTATAAAAATATAGAGATTTTACTTATTGATGATTGCTCAACTGATGGTTCTAAAGAAATTATCAAAGAATATGAGGAAAAATATAAAAATATAATTGCAATATATCATAGTGTAAACTCAGGTGGAGCATCAAAAGGAATTCAAGAAATTATTAACAATTCAAAAGGAAAATATTTTCAGTGGATTGCTTATGATGATTTCCCTGAAACAGACGCTATTTACAAATTTGTAGATTATTTAGAGAAAAACCCAAGCAAGGACTATGTATATAGTAACTTTAATATAGTAAATCAGGATAATATAAAAGTTAACCAATGGAATTATAAGGTTTACTCGCAAAATGAAGTTGTTGAGCATATTTTCAAGTCAGCCTCCGGTATGATACCTATGAATTGTCTCTATAGATTGAGCTTTTTTAGAGATAACAAAATCAATTGGATAGTATATAGAGATAACGATTTTTCAGCAGATACATTAAATTCACTACAGTTTATAAAATACAACTGGAATTATGGCAAAATTGATGGTGCAGTAATAAATTATAGAATTCATTCAAATAATCTATCAAATAACCTACAAAAAAGAATAGACTCCTCTGTTTCTGTTTTTGATTATATAGTTATGAATTTTAAAGAAGAAGTTTATGCATCAGAAATTCAATGGGATGGATTCGCAAATAGAAGTCAATTAAAAAATTATGTAATTGCAAAATTTTATTATGATCAAATTGAAAATCATGTAAGCATGAACGCAATACCTGAATATGTAAGAGGGAATGCCACCAAGGAGGAATTAGTGAAATATTGTAATGTATTTGCAAAAGAGGGAATGAAGTATATTGAAGAAGGCTTAAAGCAAGGTACAGATTATTTAAGTGAACTTGCTAAACTAAAAGAATTATATAATAAGTATATGGAAGAAGTTAAGAGCGCAGGAGTGATTTAGATATGAAAGTAATGACGATCCTTGGGACTAGACCAGAAATAATAAGACTGTCATTAATTATAGAAAAATTAGACAAGAAATGTACTCACGTGCTAGTTCATACAGGTCAAAACTATTCCTCTTTGCTAAATGATATATTTTTTCAGGAACTTAACATAAGAAAACCTGATTACTATTTACAAATACCTTCCAGTAGTTTTGGCATGCAAGTGGGGAAATTACTACAACTTATAGAAGAAACTATATTAAGTGAAAAACCCGATAAAATACTAATACTCGGGGATACAAATAGTGGATTATCTGCAATTATTGCTGAGAGACTTGGCATACCAGTATTTCATATGGAAGCAGGTAACAGATGTTTCGATTTAAAGGTTCCAGAGGAGAAAAATCGAAGGATAATAGATGCAGTTTCAACTTATGCGATGCCTTATACTGCAGGAAGTAGAGAAAATCTTTTAAAAGAGGGAATATCAAAAGACAAAATATTTGTAACAGGTAATCCAATATTTGAAGTACTCAAACATTATGATGAAAATATCGAAAAAAGCAATATTTTAAGGGATTTAAATTTAGAAAAAGGCAGATATATATTAGCCACCATTCATAGAGCAGAAAATGTGGATGTGAAAGAACGTTTAGAAATTATACTAAATGCTATTAAATCAGTACAAAAGGAATATAATTGTAAAATAATTTTTAGCGTTCATCCGAGAACTAAAAGCAAAATAGATGAATTCGGACTTCTAAATGCGAATAAAAATATAATTTATAGTGAACCTTTTGGATTTTTCAACTTTGTAAAGCTTGAAAAAAATGCTGCCTTTGTATTAACAGATAGTGGCACGGTTCAAGAGGAATGCTGCATACTCCAAACACCCACAATTACAATTAGAGATACTACGGAAAGACCAGAAACCGTTGAATGTGGAAGTAATGTGATTTCAGGTGTTAATTTGGAAAAGATTATTATGTGTTCAAGGCTTATGGCAAATGCAAATATTTGGTGGAGCTATCCAGATGGTTATATTGATAATAATGTTTCCAGTAAAGTTGTGAATTTTTTATTATCAAATTAGGGGTGAGTGCATGTGAAAAAAATTTTAGTTCTAGGTGCAACAGGTATGGCCGGACATATGATTAGCAGCTATTTTAAAACTTTATCTAAAAAGTATATAGTGTATGATATATGTCATATTGTTAAATTAGAAGAAAATTCTATTCTCTTAGATGTACATGATTTGAACTTGTTAAACACAATTATTGTGAGACTTAATCCAGATATTATAATCAATTCTATCGGAATCCTTAATAAAAATGCTGAAGAGGACCCTTCTAATACTATTTTTATTAATTCTTATTTTCCAAGATACTTAGAAGAACAATTTAAAAATACTAAGATTAAGCTTATTCACCTAAGTACAGATTGTGTTTTTTCAGGCGACATAGGTAATTACAACGAAGATGCTGTACCTGACGGAAAGGATATGTATGCCAAAACAAAAATACTGGGTGAAATAAATAATACAAAAGACTTAACAGTGCGGACTTCAATAATAGGTCCGGAACTAAAGAATAACGGCACAGGACTATTCCATTGGTTTATGAAGCAAAACACAATAGTTATAGGATATTCCAAAGTTATATGGTCAGGAGTTACTACGTTGCAACTGGGCAAGTCTCTGGACATTATGATAGAAAACAATTTAAATGGGTTATATAATCTGACTTCAAAAGCTTCAATTAGTAAATATGAGCTATTAAAAATTATTAATTATGTATTTGACAAAAACATACTAATTGAAAGTTTTAATGGAATTCAAAATGATAAATCTCTAATTAGCATGAGAAAAGATTTTTCTATAGAGCTGCCTAATTATACAGAAATGATTAGTGAATTAAAGGATTGGATCGTAAAAAACAGGCGGCTATATTCGCAATACTTTTTGTAAGTAGTTTTAAAATGTATAACAACGGGAGTATAAAAGGCGAATCATTATATTTTTACAATACTTATAGGGGGACTGCCTATGTTTGAAGACAAATCTATCTTAATCACTGGGGGTACAGGTTCCTGGGGAAATGAACTTACAACTCAACTTTTAGAAATGAATCCTAAGCAAATAATCATATATTCAAGAAGTGAATTAAACCAAGTCAATATGCAACGTAAATTTAATAACCCTAAGTTAAAATTTATTATAGGTGACATCAGGGATTATGAGTCAATAAAACAAGCTACAAAAAATGTAGAGTATATTTTCCATCTTGCGGCCTTAAAACATGTACCTATTTGTGAGGAGCAGCCTTATGAAGCAATAAAAACCAATATTACAGGTGTTAAAAACCTTATTAGTGCAGCAATTGAAAATAAGGTAATCAAAGTAATTGATGTCTCTACAGATAAGGCTGTTGAGCCAATAAATGTTTACGGAATGACAAAGGCTATTGGTGAGAAGTTAATAATTCATGCCAGCACTATAACTGACAAAACAAAATTTGTTTGCATAAGGGCTGGAAATGTTCTAGGTACCAATGGAAGTGTTGTGCCATACTTCATAGATCAAGTGAAGAGAGGTAATGAAATTACAATTACAGATACAGAAATGACAAGGTATTTCCTAACTTTAAAGCAGGCAATACAGTTAATATTCAAAGCAATTAAGAGTAGTATAGGTGGGGAAACCTTTGTAATGAAAATGCCTGGTTATAAAATAGTAGATATCGCGAGTATTATACAAGATGAATTTGGAGATGAACATTGTAGCGTTAAAATAATAGGTAAAAGACCCGGTGAAAAGGTGCATGAGGTATTAATTTCAAGGTATGAAGTTGATAATGCATATATTTATGATAAGGACTATTTTGTTATTCTACCTCAAATAAATATAGAAGGTTTAAAAGAATATTATAAAAAATTAAATTTGAATCCCTTAAATAAAAAGCAATATTCATCTGATGACTATGTACTAGGATACAATGAAGCTAAGGAAATGCTTATTGAAGGTGGATTTATTAATAATAAAAACATAATATAAAATTATACAAATAGCCATGGCTATAACTTAACTATGATAATAGGTAGATAACATAAAAAATTATGTTGCCTACCTATTATTTTTTAATGTATAAAATTTATAACATTAGTTAAAAAACTTGCTTCATTAATATCTTTAAACCTTCATCATCATATACTTCAAATTCTTTAATTGAACTGATTATTTCTTTTTTAGCAAGTTCAATATATCCATATTTATGATATAATTTTCCAAGAATAAGTCTTATAAATTTATTATTTATCAAATTTAATAAGTTCACAGCTATTCCAAGTTCATCAAATTTATGGTTAATGAGAAGTATTTCACAGATTTCTAAAATGATAACAAGAAATTCCTCGTCATTTTCTTCTTCAGATATAACAGAGGGGGGCTCTTTGGCATATAATTTTAAGAATTGTGAGTATACTATAAATAATTTTTTATTATAACCTGATAAAGCTTCTTCTTTAAAATTACTTAATAGGTACAGTGCATTATCATAATTATTAGTTAATATGTTGCTAATAACTTTGTACATGGAAAAATATAAATAGTAAGAATTCTCTGCAACTATACTGTTCATATCCATGCATTCATTAAAGGCACCAGACATTACCAAACATTTAGCTTTAAGTAACAAAAGATCTTCTGTAATAACTCCAGCTAGTTCACATTTTTCTACGTACTCCAATGTTGTTTTATAAAATTCCTCGTTGTAAAATAAATTTGCAATAATGATATAAGCTTTGGGATAATCAGAGAAAAACGATTCTATTATTTTTTCAAAATCATCTAAAGGTGTATTTTTATTCTTTAATACATGGCCAATATCATATAGTGGATCAATGAAATCGGGGTTTGATTTCAGTGTTTCAATATAATAATTATATGCAGTATCATAATCCTTGAGTTTAAAATAAGCATGACCTAACTCATAATATGCTTGGAAACTTCCTACTCCATATAAACATTTTAATTCAGAGGGTGCTTCTCCGAGTTCAATACATTTTTCTAAATGTTTTATCTGAAGTGTAGGCATATTTATAGCTTTTAAGATAAGAGCTTTTAAAAAATATAAGTCAGTAAACTTAGGGTAATGCTCAAGACCAATATTTATAAATTTAGAAGCTGTATCGTAATCTTTATTGTTATAGTTTAAAAGAACTATCCTAAATATAAGCAAGGAACTATATCCATTATGAGGATCAAATTTTTCATAGGATTTATAAAAATGCTCTAAAGCTGTTTTTACATCATTCTCAGCTGCATATTGAGTACCTAAATTGAAGTGTGCAAAACAATTATCTGAATCCTTTTTTATTTGTTCATTTAACAGGGTTATGTTTCTATTGCTCTTATCCTTAGAATCTATGTTTTTATTCATATACCCAAAATGGTGAATTTTTATAAGTTTGTAAATTGCATTATATTTATTTTCTGAATATATTAACTGATTATGAATTTCTCCATCATAGTGTGTTCCATGGTTATTTTTATAGAATCTTGGATTTAAATTTATAGTAATTGAATTATCATTAATGGTATTTCCATAATAGCTTAAGGTTTCAAAATAATAAATTGCATTTTCATCTAATTGCTTATTTAAAAATTTTTTTAAATTTTCTTGATCCTCTGGGTATAGTTCATCATCTCCGTCCAAAATCAATATCCAATCTTTAGTAGCATATTTTAATGATTCATTTCTAGCATCACTAAAATTATTGTTCCACTGAAAATAGTAAACCTTAGCTCCAAAGCTTTTAGCGATTTCTATAGTTCTATCCGTGGAACCTGTGTCAACTATAATAATTTCATCAACAATATCCACGATACTGTTAAGGCATCTTGGTAAGTCGGTTTCTTCGTTTTTAACAATCATACACAAACTTACTTCATTTTTCATCTATTATCCTCCAATTTAAAGCAATTTAAATAGTTCCATATAGTATATGTAGGATTTAATTTAAAGTTCTTAAAATTAATTTTCAATTTTCAATGGTTTAATAAATTTGTGAAGATTTTATTAAATTTTTGAAATATACAGGAAAAACCTAATAAATGGAGAATGTAATAAGAGTGTAAGACCAATAGGATTCGGTATATATATGGAGGTATTGTTTATGATAGAAAAAGAAAAAATGTTAAGCGGAAAACCATATAAAGCATTTGGAGAGGAATTATCATCTGAACGCCAATATGCAAAAGAAATGATTTTTGATTATAACACCCTACGCCCAAGCGAAGGCGATAAACAAAAGGAAATCGCGAAAAAATTATTAGGTGAGGTGGGTAATGATTTCTATATAGAACCACCATTTCGATGTGACTATGGGTATAATATTTCTATTGGAGAAAATTTTTATAGCAACTACAATTGCACTATTTTAGATTGTGCTAAGGTTACAATTGGTAATAATGTTATGTTTGCACCAAACGTAAGTCTTTTTACCGCAGGTCACCCTATTCGTTTTGAACCACGAAATACAGCACTTGAATATGCTTTTCCAATTAATATAGGGGATAATGTTTGGATAGGAGGCGGTGTTATAGTAAATCCAGGAATTACTATTGGTAATAATGTAGTGATTGGATCTGGTAGTGTTGTAACTAAGGATGTTCCGCCTAATTCTATAGCTGTGGGTAATCCTTGTAAAGTAATAGGGAAAATTACGGATAAAGATAAGAAATATTACTTCAAAAATCTTAAAATTGAATAGAGTGTACTTGTGAAGAATTTATTAAATTTTAAAAAAACACAGGAAATAGCTAATTAATGGAGAATATAATAAGTGAGTATGAAAAAATATTGTAAAATGAGATCCAGTAAAGTCTATTAATATAATAAAATATTAAGGGGTGTTAATAATGGGAATTGGTGATTGGTTAAGAGAGCAGAAGGATAAAACACAAGCAGGGATTAAGCAATTTGCAAACAAAGATTTTATGGAAGCAATAGCTGCGGGTTGTGCACTGATTGCAAGTGCTGATGGAGATATAAGCTCGGAAGAAAAACAGAAGATGGTAGGATATATTAATCTTAATGATTCGTTAAAGGTTTTTAAAATGAACGACGTGTTAACAAGATTTAATCATTATGCAGATATGTTTGCATTTGATTATAATGTTGGAAAGGCTGAAGCTATGAAGTCAATTACTAAAATGAAAAGCAAACCAGATGCGGCAAAAACATTAATAGCAGTATGCTGTTCAATAGGTGCTGCAGATGGAACTTTTGACAAAGATGAAATTGCACTAGTTAGAGAAATGTGCTCTAACCTTGGAGTAAATCCATCAGATTTTAAACTTTAATAAAAATAGATACATATATACCTGTAGGACATTAAAATGTTCTACAGGTTTTTTTGTTCCTAATAAGATGCAATCTAACTGGATGAAAGTCCCTCGGCCCAATATCGCCATTATTAATTAATCTGATGATAAATGAACTCGTTGCAGAACTAACAAAGCCACTTACATATAATTACAAGTCACACTCTATGTACAAATTCATATAATAAATAGGGACTAGAAATCCTAATAAATTTGTGGAGATGGATTTTTTTATGGCTTTAACAATTGATTTTGATACACCAAAATCTGGTTCGCCTCGTTCTGTTGCAGTTACAGGAACTGTTGCTAGAAATAGTCTTGCTTATTTGACAATTAGACTTAACGTTACTAATGCTATTTCAGCGAATAGAGGCAGATCATTTTACAGAGTAATCTCTTATGATAATACAGCCAGCGGCACCTCTCTAGCAGTTAATACTTCTTATACTTTGTCAATTATACCAAAGTTCATAACCGGTGATACTGTTGATGAGTCTACTGGTATAGTAACAGCCTGGTCATACACTGCGTAATGCTTAATAGTAACTATTTTATATTCCATGGAGCCATAATTGGCTCCATGATTTAAGTTGAGGCTTTAGAAAAGAGGTGATAAACTTGTCAAGTATATTAATTCCTGCTACTAAAAGTCTCACAGTAACAAATAAACTGCCTAATGGAAATATAAATAAAGACACTATAATTGTAGGTAATGATGGCATGTCTAAATATATTAGCTATTTATTTTTTGATATTACCGCAATACCAAGCAATGTTTCTATTTTAAGTGCAGAGCTTGTATTATTTAAGACAGATAATTTTTATAACGACAGTACTAAAAATTTTTCTGTATTCCCATTAAGTGACTATTTCAGCACTTATACAACTTTCAATAATCGCCCGAGAGTAAATAGTATTATTAGAGAAAAATTTTATCCAATAACTTCAAAGGTTGCGGTAACAGTAGATTTATCCTATCTTGTTTCATTATGGTTTAAAAATAAATTGACTAATACGGGCATATCATTATTTGATAAAAACAATAGTATTCTTGCACAATTCGGTTCTTCAATATGCAAAGATACTTACCTCATTCCTTTTATAAAGGTGGTTATTAGCAGTAAGTGCAATAATATTGAAAAACCTAATTGTGACCAAGGAAAGTCTACTGTCAGACGAGTTAGAGTTATAGGAACAGTAGCAGAAGATTCACAATATGAAGCTATAGTAAATATTGGAGTAAACAGAAGAGGTACTGGACACACAGATAATTATTACGTTGCTGATGAGTATAATAACTTGTTAAGCAATACCCCTCTTCATATAGATAAAACTTACAATATGGCTATCATTCCAAAGGAAAAAATAGGTGATGTTGAGACATTAGATTTTTATGGTTCTTATAAAGTATAGAGGATAATTTTTTAGTATAGTTTAGTTTATTTTAGTTCAGTTAGTCATAGAAACAGCCATTTCTAGCTGTTTCTTTTGCTTTACATCTATTTCGCATTATATTCCTAGCACATCAATATCTCTAAGCCCTCAGCGTCATAAACCTCAAATTCTTTTATTGATCTAATTATTTGTTTTTTAGCAAGTTCAATATATCCATATTTATAATATAACTTTCCAAGATTAAGCAGTACAAATTTATTGTCTATTAAATTTAGTAAGTTTACGGCTATTTCAATTTCATCAAATTTATTGTTTATGAGCAATATTTCACAGATTTCTAAAATAATAGCAAGGTATTCCATTTCATTTTCTTCTTCAGATAAAGTAGTAGTGGGTTCTTTTGTGAATAAGTTTAAAAACTGTGAGTATACTTTCAGTAGTTTTTTATTGTAATCCGATAAAGTATCATCTTTAAATTTACTTAATAGTGATAAAGCATTATCATAATTATTAGTTAATATACTGCTTATAACTTTATACATTGAAAAATATAAATTAGAAGAATCATTGGAAGCTTTACTGTTCATATCAATGCACTCATTAAAGGCGCCAGACATCACAAGACACTTAGCTTTAAGCAACATGAGGTCTTCTGTAATAATCCCAGCTAGTTCGCATTTTTCTACGTACTCCAATGCTGTTTTATAAAATTCTTCGTTGTAAAACAAATCTGCGATAATAAGATTAGCTTTGGGATAATCAGAAAAAAACTCTTCTATAATTTTTTTAAAGTTATCTAATGGAGTATTTTTATTTTTTAGTATATGCCCAATAAGGTATAAGGGGTTAATGAAATCGGGTTTTGATTTCATTGCTTCAATATAATAATTGTATGCAACATCATAATCTTTGAGCTTCAAATAAGCATTGCCTAATTCATAGTATGCTTTGAAACTCCCTACCCCATATATACATTTTAATTCAGAGAGTGCTTCTCCGAGTTCAATACATTTTTCTAGAGCCTTTATCTGAAGTGTAGGTATATTCATATCTTTGAAGATAAGAGCTTTTAAAAAATATAAGTCAGTGAATTTTGGGTAGTGCTCAATACCAATATTTATAAACTTAAAAGCTGTATCATAATCTTTTATTTTATAATTTAAAAAAACTATTCTGAATATTAATAAAAAACTATATCCATTATAAGGATCAAATTTTTCATAGGATTTATAATAATGCTCCAAAGCCGTTTTCTCATCATTTAATGCTGCGTATTCAGTTCCTAGATTGAAATGAGCAAAATAATTATCTGGATCTTTTTTTATTTGCTCATTTAAGAGAGTTATATTTCTATTTCTCTTATTCTTACACTCTATAGTTTTATTCATATATCCATAATGGTGAATTTTTATTAACTTGTAAATTGCCTTATATTTATTTTCTGAGTGTACTAACTGATTATGAATTTCTCCCTCATAGTGAGTTCCATGGTTACTTTTATATAATCTTGGATTTAAATTTATAGTTATGGAAGTATCATCAATAGTACTTCCATAATAGTTTAATGTTTCGAAATAATAAATTGCATTTTCATCCAACTGTCTATTTAACAAGTTTTTGAAGTTTTCTTGATCCTTAAGGTATAATTCATCATCTGCGTCCAATATCAATATCCAATCTTTAGTAGCATATTTTAATGATTCATTTCTAGCATCACTAAAGTTATTATTCCACGGAAAATAGTGAACCTTTGCTCCAAAGCTTTTAGCAATATCTACAGTTTTATCCGTAGAACCTGTGTCAACTATAATAATTTCATCAACAATATCTTTAATACTGTTAAGACATCTTGGCAAGTAGCTTTCTTCGTTCTTAACAATCATACACAAACTTACTTCATTTTTCATCTATTATCCTCCAATTTAAAACAATTAAATACTTCCATATATATTATGTAGAATTTAATTAACAGTTCTAATGTTCTACAGATTCTCTTATAAAAAAATGTTGGTAATATAGTGAAGTGAATGATAAAATATAGACAGATATGTTAAAGTATTCATAAAATTGTAAGGAATTCTAAGGAGGAAATTAAAATGGGTGTTATTGCTCAAAAGGGCAAAAAAATTGATCTGTTAGCACAAGATGCAGTGGGAAAGAAAATTATGATCTGTTTGGGATGGGAAATGCCAAATGAAAAGGACTATAGCATAGACAGTGCCGCTTTTTTGCTACAAGTAAATGGTAAGGTGCTAGATGATAATGATTTTATTTTTTATAATAATCCGAAAAGCTCAAACGGAGCTATAATACATAAGGTAAATAAAGAAAAGACTATGTTAATGGGTAAAGAGCAGATTAACATTGAAGTTAGTAAGATTCCTAAAAATATAGATAAAATTGCATTTACAATAACAATACATGAGGCTGATATAAAAAAGCAGAATTTCAAGGAGTTTACTAATGTTTTTGTTAAAGTTATTGACGCAGATACAAAAGAAGAATATTGTACATATAATATATCTGAAGATTTAACAGTAGAAACTGCTATTGTTGCATGTGAAATTTATAGAAAAGGCCCTAACTGGAAATTTGGGGCAATTGGTGCTGGATTTTCTGGTGGTCTAAATGATTTATGCACAAAGTACGGTATAGATGTTGCAGAGGAACCAATTATAGCGCCACAAAAAAAACCACCAATAGTACCGGCTAAAAAAGAAACACCTATAGTATCACCTCCGAAAGAGACAAGTAAAATTAATCTATCCAAAATTCAGTTGAAGAAAAAAGGAGATACAATTAGTCTTGAGAAAAAAAGTGATGGTAAACTGGGGGATATAGTTATAAACCTCAATTGGAGTCAAAAGAAGAAAACTGGTTTTTGGGGTGCATCTAAAGCAACAGATCTTGACTTAGGATGTCTATATGAACTAAATGACGGTACAAAACATGTGGTACAAGCACTTGGAAAGGTTTTTGGAGACTACACAAGACCACCATATATTAGTCTAGATAATGATGACAGAAGTGGAACTGTAACTACTGGTGAAAATTTAAGGATAAATGGAAATAAATTGACAAGCATAAAAAGAATTTTAGTATATGCTTTTATATATGAAGGTTTATCAAATTGGTCCGAGGCGGATGGATGCGTTACAATAACGCAAGTTAATGGACCTGACATTGTTATAAATCTTGACGAGCACAGCAACAATAAGATTATGTGCGCAGTTGCATTAATAACAAACGAAAAGAATCAGACCTTTAAAATTGAAAGATTGGTACAATACTTTTCAGGTCATAATGAAATGGATAAAGCATTTGGATGGGGATTAAAATGGTCAGCTGGAAAAAAATAAAAGAAGACAGAGTACTGTATCTTATGCTTTTACTACCACTTATATATTTCATAATATTCCATCTAATTCCTTTAGCTGGTATGTCCCTGGCGTTTCAAGATTATAGAATTATAGGAAATAATGTTTTTGTAGGATTTAAGCATTTTAAAACATTGTTTAGTTCTGCTAGTTTTTTTCATGTACTTAAAAATACTATAATAATAAGCACTATGAAAATAGTATTTTTCTTTCCAATACCAATAATTTTTTCTTTACTTATAAGCGAACTAAAATCTAAGAAATTTACGAAATATGTACAATCAGTAGTATATTTACCTCACTTTCTTTCTTGGGTTGTAATTACAGGTATATGGATTAAGCTATTATCTCCAACTGGTGGCGGAGTAAATAATATTTTAAATATATTTAATATACCCTCTATTGATTTTATGACAAGCAAAGGGTATATAAGATGGGTATTAGTTTTTTCGGAAATGTGGAGAAGTGCTGGTTGGGATTCAATAATATATTTAGCAGCTATTATGAGAATAAGTCCTGCACTATATGAATCAGCTAGAATAGATGGCGCATCTAGTTTTGATGAGATGATACATATCACAATACCAGAACTTACAACAACTATAGTTACAGTATTTATTTTAAATTTAGGTTTCTTTATGAATGCAGGCTTTGATCAAGTATTTAACTTTATGAATGATTCTGTTATAAGTGTAATTGATATACTTGATACCTATGTTTATAGGATAGGATTAATAAATGGTCAGTATGCTTTCGCTACAGCAGCGAGCTTATTTAAGGGTGTAATTGGAATTGTATTGATCTTTACCACACACTTTTTAGCTAAAAAAATATCGGGGAAAGGTTTATGGTAGGGTGAATGAGATGAGAAATAAAGAAAATTTAGTCCATTGGGTGTTCTATATATTACTATTTATTGTTACTTTAACAATGCTTGTACCAATTTTGAATTTACTAGCACTGTCACTAACTGACCCTGCTCGCGTAAAAGAAGTTACAGGACTAACCATTATTCCTAAGGGATTTTCTCTTGATAACTATAGAGTTTTATTTTCTAATCCTCAGATTATAAAAAGCCTTTTTAATTCAGTGTTTATAACGGTAGTAGGAACTGTATTAAATTTGGGTTTAACAATAATGGCAGCTTATGCACTTACAAGGCCAGGTCTAGTGGGTAAAAAATTCTTTATGGTAATTTTAATAATTGTTATGGTATTTGAACCAGGGTTAATTCCAGAATATCTTTTAATTAAAAACATAGGACTTTTAGATACTTACTCTTCAGTAATTTTATATAAAGCACTAAATGTGTACTATTTAATTATACTTATGAGATTCTTTGAAGAAGTTCCGGAAGCGCTTATTGATGCAGCAAGGGTAGATGGTGCAGGACATTTAACTATTCTATTTAAAATACTAATGCCTCTTTCAAAGTCTTCCATTGCAACTATAGGTTTATTTTATGGGGTTTTTCATTGGAATGAATATTTTAGAGCATCAATATATTTAAATAATTCGGATAAATGGCCATTACAACTGGTGCTTAGGCAATTCGTGGTCTTAAATGATACCACAGCAATGCTCGGTGCCAATAGTCTACTATCTTTTGATAAGGCATCTAAACTAAGTTATGTGGCATTACAAGCAGGAACTATAATAATTGCAATGGTTCCTATACTTTTAATATATCCTTTGATACTTAAAAATTACACTAAGGGGACAATGGAAGGAGGGGTTAAAGAATAAAAGCTTTAAAAAAAGAGTAGTTAAAATTAATCTAGGGGGGATATTATGAAAAAAACAGTAGCTTTAATTCTTGTAATTATAAGCACGCTGAGTTTAGGGGCATGTAAATCAAAAACCAGTGAAACGGTAGAAAAGAATAACTCAAGTGAGCCAGTAGTGGTGAGAATGGTCATGAAAGATGTAAGTCCAAAAGATCCTATAAATCAAAAATATATGGGCTTAATAGAAACTGCTATGGCACAGGAGGGAACAAAAGTTAAGATTGAACTCGTAGAAATGCCTTCAGGTAATTATGCTGAAAAGTTAAACCTAATGTTACTTGGTAAAGATATTCCAGATATTATATACTTCCAAGGGGGAGATCAGCAAATATCCCAGCAAGGATTATTAGAGGATTTAACACCATATATAGAAAAATCTAAATATATAAAACCTAATTTAGAACCACAAAATAAAAAGAGATTAGAAAACTACCCTTACTTATTATGGATTAAACCCCTTGGCTCAAAGGTTCCAGTAATGAGGAGTGATTGGTTTGATAAACTAAGTACATCTAAAAAGCTTATGGCAGACCCTACTATAGATAATTACTATGCATTTTTAAAAGAATTAAAAGCTTCTAATTTAGGTGGAAAAGGATCACCAGCCTATTCATTAACAGCCGCTGGTAGTGCCTTAGAAATTGATGAAATATTTGACCAAGCTTTTGGAAATAAAACTACTTGGATAAAAGATGAAAATGGTAAGTATATTTATAATAAAGTTTCTAGTAATGAAAAAGAAAAGCTAACCTTTTATAGTAAACTTTATAAAGAAGGAATACTAGATCAAGAATACCTAACTAAAAAATGGGACACAAAAGAAAAGGCTTTTTATGATAATCAAGCTGCTGTAATAGTTGGAACAGCAGGAAAGGTTATAGACATTTATGAAGGTAAAATTAAAAAGGCTGATGGGGCAACGGTAGGACTTACAGTTTTACCACCAGCAAAGGGAAAAGCACAAGGATATCTTCCAATAGATGTTTCTAAAGAGAGTAGAGGCATAGCTATTTCTTCTACATCTAAAAATAAAGATGTTGCATTCAAAATTTTAGATTTTATGGCTAGTGAAAAAGGTCAAATGATAGATCGATTAGGTTTTGAAGGTGAGCATTATGTAATTAAGGATAATAAAATACAGTTAACTGAAAAATCACAAGAATGGTATGCAAAATTTTGGGAGCCTACAAAAGTTGCACTAGGAAAAGAATTAGAAAAACCACTATTGGGAAAGGCTGGAACTAAGTCTTTAGAGGATGTTAATAAGCTTTATACTGAAGATATTAATTTTATAATTCCAGAAGAGTTTTCAGTTAAATGGGATTCCATAAATAATCTCTATAAAGAATATTCAGCGGATATAATCACAGGGAAACGTCCTATAAGTGATTTTGATAAATTCGTAGTTGAATGGTATAAAAACGGTGGAGATGATATAACTAAACATGCTAATGAAGTATTAAAATAAAATTATTATGTTTTACCTAAATAGTTTGTTTGCAGATATTTGTTCTGTATATGTAGCAATCTAGTTTATATCCGAATAGCATATAGTAGCGGTAATATAACGTTTTAGTGCTAGGAGGCTAAACTATGAACAAGGATGAACTTAATGAAAGAGTGAATATTCAGGGTGAAAAGAAACATTATTGGCATGCTACTGATGAACAGTGCAGTATAGAACCTGTGAATGAAGATGAACTTAATGAAAGAGCGTATATTCAAGGTAAAAAGAATTATTTTTGGAATGTTATTGATTACTATGACAGCATAGAAAATACTTTGAATGAAGATCAACTTAATGAAAGAGTGAATATTTTGGGTAAAAAGAATCATTATTGGCATGCTACTGATGACAATTGCAGTAGAGTTAATGGTTCAAACATGTGCGGCAGACATAACTGTAACTCCATATGTAACGTGAGCTCTGAGGCTAAAGAAGTACCTCATGAAAGCAATATTGTTGCGGCTAAAGACTTTCAAAAAGTATTGCAACTAGCTACAGGAGAGTATATTAATTTACATGGAGATTGTGATGTAATCTTTTTACCTGGTGTTAGTAATACTGGAACGGTTATAAAAAAAGATAATTATAAAAATATTAATGATAAAGAAAAGTTTCTATATTATAATTTAAAGCAAATGTATATTCAACTAGAAATGTTAAAGAATAATCCAAACTATTCTATATTAAACGGATCTTCAGGCTTTGATTGTTCCACAGCATTATTTTCTGGATACAATGTTATTGAAGTAATTATGAAAAATTATATGGATATACTTTATAGTTTTGAAGGAAATGGATTAACAAGCTCCGAAATAAAATATCAAAAATATTTTTTACTATTCTTAATTTTACCTTTCATAAGATGGGTAATCAATTCAAATATGCCATTAAGTTCGGACAGAACTATAGAAGTATTTACAGAATATTATTGCGATGAAATATATTTCGAGGAAAAGTTAGCAGAGCTAAAAAGTATACTTGCTTTAAAGAGATAAGTAAATAAGGCTATGTTATTCCTAGTTAAGCCTTGCGGAGTCACTTCTAAAGCGATTCTGGGAGGCTTTTTATTTCAAGCAATGAGAAGGAGAGAAAATGGATTTTTCGAAAAACATAAAAACTTATTATTTTTATTCAACTTTTGCAGAATTATTAATATTAGGTCCAATACTAGTGTTATTTTTGATTTCAAAGGGGTTATCCTTTACTGAAATCATGGTACTTCAATCTATTTCAGCCATTGCAGTAGTTTTATTTGAAGTGCCAACAGGTGCCGTGGCAGATAAGATTGGTAGAAAGGAAAGTATTCTTTTAGGCGCGCTTCTTTGGGCTATAAGTCTTGGATTTTATGTAGTGGGTACGAGCTTTCCTATGTTTATTTTAGCAGAAGTCATTTTTAGTTTAGGTGCAACTTTTAAATCTGGTGCGGACAATGCTTTAATATATGATTCTCTAAAAGTAATGGGAAGAGAAAAGGAATTTCAAAGCATAGAAGGAAAAGCCAGGTCTTTTGCACTTTATGCACAGGCAGTAGGTTCAATAATTGCTGGATTTGTGTATGAAGTTAATAAAAATCTCCCATTTCTAATTTCAGTAATCTTTATGTTAGTAACCATTATTATTACACTGAAATTTAAAGAACCTCCAATTGAGGGTAAGGTGGGGAAATACGGCATAAATTATATGCAGCAAATAAAGGAAAGTGGCAAGTTTATAATATCTCATGAGAAAATTAAAGCTATAATAATTTTTACTATGATGTTTTTCATATTTTATAGAACAGCCTTTTATTATTATCAACCTTACATGGAAGCAGTAAAAATACCTGTAAGATATTTTGGCATAATATTTTTTGTTTTTAATATAACTGCAGCCTTTGCTTCAAAGCGAAGTCACTGGATTATGGATAAAACTAAACCTAAAACACTAACGTATATGGCGCTTTTAATGATAATATCCTTTGTACTTATGGGCGCAGTAAAGATGTGGTTTGGAGTTTTTGCAATATTATTTCAGCAGGTGGCAAGGGGAATATACAGGCCGGTTACCACTAAATATCTAAATAAACATATACCCTCTGATAAAAGGGCAACTGTTCTTTCTTTTCAAAGCTTAGCCTGTAATATGTCAGTAGCCATAGCTTTTCCTTTAATGGGAGTATTAAAGGATCATGAAAATATATTTACAACTCATATGGTACTTGGAATAGCTATGATTATATTAACAGTGTTTACAATGAAATATATGAAGGCAAGGCTTGGACTTAAAAGTAATATACAGGAAGGAACTGAAGCACTATAATATTGTTACATGTTGGATAATGCTCAAAATAAAAAAGAGTAAGCTGGATATTAATATCTAGTTTACTCTCTATTATTTTGGACAAATAATTATTTGTAAAGCCTTCCTAATGCATCTGCTCCAAGTATAGCTGCATACACATCCTCTGGCGTAACTTTAAATGGCATGTTATGAATAGTTTCTCCTTCTGCACAGGAAGTTTCCGCTACCTTTTGGATATCTGCTTGTTTTACTTCTTTGATCCCCATTTCTTCTAAAGTAATAGGCAAGCCTAGATCAATACAAAACTCCATGACTTCAGATAGTTCCTCTTGTGGGCTATTTTCTAAAACTAATTGAACTATTGTCCCAAAGGCTACTTTTTCACCGTGATATAAGTGATGACATTCCTCAAGTTCTGTGAAACCATTATGAATTGCATGAGCTGCTGCTATTCCACCACTTTCGAAACCTATGCCACTTAAGTATGTATTAGCCTCTACTATATTTTCAACTGCGGGGGTACAAACACCTACTTCTACTGCTGCTTTAGCTTTAAGTCCATCTTCTAATAAAGTACTATAGCAAAGTTCTGCTAATGCATAAGCTGTTTTTGTTATTTTACCACCACTCATATTTGTAGCATTTGAATGCTTGCAAGCTCTTGCTTCAAAGTACGTAGCTAGTGCATCGCCTATACCTGCTACTAATAATCTAGCGGGTGCCTTAGCTACTATTGCAGTATCAACTAAAACTAAATTTGGACTGTTAGGTAAAATTAAATATTCTTTAAATGTACCTTGTTCTGTATATATAACCGACAGTGCACTACAAGGTGCATCCGTAGAGGCAATAGTTGGTATTATTACTACAGGTAAATTTGCATAGTGAGCCACAGCTTTAGCAGTATCAAAAATTTTACCTCCGCCAATTCCTATAACAACATCAGAATTATTAGTCCTTACACCCATTACTAATCTGTCTATTTCATTGTCACAACATTCTCCATTAAATCCTTCGTATATAAGTTTAACATCTGACCTTTTGAAGCTTTGTTCTATAACTGGTTTATTTCTGTTGATTCCATTAGGACTTGCAATTATGTAAAAGGATTTTCCTAAGTTTTTTGTATGTTCCTTTAAGTTTTGTAATTCACCATTTCCTTGAATATATTTTCCTGGGGATATTATTGTCTTTAACATTTTATTCACTCCTATCTTTATTGGTTATTATTATTTCGTATTATTAATTATTGTTTATATTCATTTTAACACTAAATACTTAATAATTCATTAAAAACTTGTTAAAAATATAACAATATACTTCATCGAGTAAGCAGAAAATTTGATTTTACTTTTTAGTAACTTATCCTAGCATAAGTTCAGGTGATATTTGCTAATTATGAATGTTTGTTGAATTATGTTAATATAATGTTTTAGAGATATATTTAGATTTTAGTTTCATAATGTAAAAATAAGGAGCCGTGCAAATGATTGAAATTATAGGAACAACAATAGAAGATGTAAAAAGAATTGAAGAGAGCGGTGCTGATAGAATAGAGCTTGTTAGTGCATTGTCAGAAGGTGGCTTAACACCAAGCTATGCTCTTATCAAAAGGGCAGTCCGAAGTGTTAATATACCGGTAAATGTAATGATACGACCACATAGCAAATCGTTTATATATACAGAAGAAGAAATTCAGCTTATGGTAGAAGATATTATGATTGCAAAAGAACTTAATGCAAATGGGGTAGTGTTTGGAGTTCTAAATAAACACAATGAAATATGTATACCATCTTTGGAGAAGCTGTTAAAAGCTTGTGATGGTATTGACGTAACTTTTCATAAGGCTATTGATGAACTTTCTGATCAGGTTAAAGGTATAGAGGTTTTAGCAAATTATAAGCAAATTAGGAACGTCCTCACATCTGGTGGGAAAGGTGATATACTTAAAAATAGTCCAATTATTAAAAATATGGTAGAAAAATCAAAACATATTAATATAGTAGTTGGAGGCGGCTTAGATTTTGAAAATATTAAAGAGGTTATGAAAAATACAAAAGCACCACAATACCATTTTGGAACCGCAATAAGAAATGATAAGTCAACTTTTGGAGAAATAAATACAGACAGCTTAAGGTTATTGATTAATATTATTAGAAAGATTTCCTGTTCGTATGCAATATAATAGACTTTACAATAGCCTAAATATTAAGTTATTATGGATATAATATATTACAATTTCTATTAAAATAAAAAGGGTGAGAATATGAGAACGATTATTGATCCAGTAGTCATAGTAAAGTCTTATAATAATAATATAGTAACTGTAAAAATGAATGGTGTGGAAAGAATACTTTTTAGTAAAGGCATTGGATTTGGTAAAAAGTCTGGAGATAAAATCGAAAAAGGTACAAAAGTTGAAAAGATATTTGTTATTGAGGATGAAGATAATTTAAGAAATTTTGAACAGGTAATTGAGAATGTTGATGATGAATTTTTAATGCTATGTGAAAAAATGATATCCTACATAGCAAATGAATTAAAAGAAGATTTGGATGAAAAGATACATGTTGCATTAGTAGACCATTTGAATTTTGTAATGCAAAGACTTTCAAATGATGAGGAAATAGAAAACCCATTTCTTATGGAAATAAAAGCATTATACCCAATAGAATATACACTGGCAGAAAAAGTTGCAGAAACGTTGCAAAATGAAAAAAAAGTAAATATTCCAGAGGGCGAAATTGGATATATAGCATTGCATATTCATTCTGCTAGAAATTTTGGAAAGATATCTAATACATTAAAGAGTACTTATCTAATGAATTTAATAGTTGAACATGTAGAGCAACAAATAGAAGTGCAAATAGATAAAACATCTTTAGATTATGCTAGATTTTTAACGCATTTAAGATTTGCAATAAAAAGAATAGTACTTAATACATCTATTAAAAATGATTTTATAAAAGAAATAAAGTCAAGATATAAGTTATCTTATAAGATAGCTAAAGGTGTATCAAAAATATTAATTAAACAATTAGAAAAGAATGTTGAAGAGGATGAAATAGCATATTTAGCAATGCATATAGAAAGATTTAGAATAGCTTCGACTCAAGCATAAATATAATTAATATTGTTAATATAAGGTATTGACTATAGATAAAATATAAGGTAATATTAAATTATAAAATTACATAGAAGCTGTATTCAGGCGTGTAACCGATTAAATTAGGGCATTAGCTGAAAAGGATAATATTAAATTATCCTTTTCAGCTTTTTTATTTACCGAGACTTATAGTGTATTTAAAGATGTAAAAGTCTTTAAAATAAATTCTAAATTTAAGGGGGAAC
>Ga0209125_1001508_pt1 | contig 21397 bp, 16 predicted proteins | sample BarGraIncub1131A_FD_184503 | JGI IMG/M metagenome (GOLD analysis project Ga0209125, IMG submission 184503) | Arctic peat soil microbial communities from Barrow, Alaska - Barrow Graham LP Incubations 11-31A (SPAdes) (version 2) | ecosystem: Environmental > Terrestrial > Soil > Wetlands > Peat...
AATTGGAAGAAATTTGTTGGTATTTTTTAAAGCAATATTAGTTAAAATATATCTATAATGGCAGAATGTTAAAACAATTAATATGAAAGTCTATATAATTTCAAAACCTATAATAAAATGTTGAATTCATAGTGTAAAATGATGAAAAATAGAGCATTTTGTAGATAATTGCATAAGAAATTAATATAATACGAAAATTCAGTAAAAAACGAGCGATTTTCGTACTTAGATATTTTTAAAACATATGTTATCATGAAATACGTTAACAAATGATTAACATTTATGTTCATTAAATATAAAAGGAGGTACATCTTATGGATAATAAATTGTCAAAAGGTGCATACGGTGGAGTATCAGGTAAAGACTACGTTCCTTACGTTTCCAGTGGTTCTAAATCCGGTGGAAATGTTGCCGTATTAATAATTGGTATTTTTTTAGCTGCTTTATTCGCAGCATCAACTGCCTATTCAGGTATGAAATCCGGGCTTACAGTTGCTGCTGGTATACCTGGTTCTATAATAGGTTCAGCATTTATAGCTGCATTTGCTAAGCATAAAGGGATACTAGCCAAAAACTTAGTTCAAGGTATGTCAAGTGGTGGAGAATCTGTTGCTAGTGGTATAATATTCGTTTTACCCGCAGTTCTTTTAATAGGTGCTAAAGTTACTTTCCTAGAAGGTTTCGCTGTTGGTGTAGGTGGAGTTTTATTCGGTATAGGAGTAGCTGCTCTTGTTCACAATTACTTAATGGTTGAAGAACACGGTAAATTAATGTACCCTGAGTCTATGGCTATATCTGAAACACTTGTTGCTTCAGAAGGTGCTGGAGACGCAATGAAGTTCATGGGAATCGGGTTTGGTATAGGTGGTATTATAACTGTTATAACTGGCTCATTCTTGAATGTAGCCAACAACGTAATAAGCTATGTAAATGAATCTTTCTATAAGTGGAAACTTGAAGTTGAAGTTAGCCCTCTATTATTAGGTATAGGATTTATAGTTGGTATAGAGGTTTCTTTAACTATGTTTGCTGGTTCTATATTATCTAACTTCGGTATTATGCCTTTAATAGGTTATTTTGCTAATCTTGGAAAAGACGGTGCAACTGTATGGAATGATCCTAAAGTTGCTATAAGCGCTATGCACGTTAAAAATATAGCTGGTAGTTATGTAAAATATATCGGTGCTGGTATGATGCTTTCTGGTGGTTTAATAGGTGCTATAAAGCTTATACCTACTATAATATCTTCTATAAAAGAAACTATGAATGCTAAGTCTTCAAATGGTGCTGGCAGTTCATCTGTTGGAAACATAATATTACTTGGCGGTATAGTAGTAGTTTTTATAGCAGGCTTCTTGATATCTGGTGGTAATATATTAATGGCAATAACTGCCTCTATTTTATCATTATTCTTATCACTACTATTTGTTATAGTTTCTGGTCGTTTAACTGGTACTATAGGAACTTCAAATCTTCCTGTATCTGGTATGACTATAGCTTCTTTAGTTCTTGTAACATTATTATTCGTTGTAATGGGATGGAAAAATCCTGCAAACAACAAAACTTTACTTTTATTTGGTACATTTATAGTTACTGCTATATCTGTAGGTGGAGGTTACGCTCAATCACAAAAAGTTTCTTTCATAGTAGGCGGAGACAAAAATGAAATGCAAAAATACTTTGCTATATCTGGTATAGTTGGTGTTATAGTAGTTGTTGCTACTATATTATTACTTTCAAGTAAGCTTGCAATGACTGGTGATAATGTTCCATTTGCATTACCTCAAGCTAACTTAATGGCAACATTAACTGCTGGTATAATGTCAGGTACATTACCATGGGTTATGATAATTGTTGGTGCTATTATGGGAGTCGTTTTATTCTTATTAAAACTTCCTGTAATGACAGTTGCTATAGGATTCTATTTACCAATAGCTACAACATCTATAATTTTAATAGGTGCATTAGTTCGGGTATTTATAGAAAAAACTACTAAATCTAAAACAGAAAAAGAAGTTAAAGTTTCTAATGGTATAAGTTTAGCTTCTGGACTTGTTGCCGGTGGTTCTATATTAGGACTTATAGGTATAATACTTCAAGTATTAGGTGTTATAAAAGGAACTGGACCAAGTGGATTTGGTGCTTCTAATGGAATGGCATTTATAATATTAATAGGTCTAGTAATAGCTACAATAATACCTATAATGAACAGTAAGATAAAAGATGCAAAAAAATAATGAAGATATAATTTAGAGTATGAAATAGATAAAGAAAACATTGTGGCTATACTACAAAATTAGACGAAAAAACCTTTTAATGTTATAATTAAGTATAGTATATATTGTTTAATTAAAGAAATAATTAAGATAAAATATAAGTTAAGGGCCACTTTGGCTCTTAACTTCTTTGTAGGTGAAATATATGTTTAATAAAAAAAACAAAGAAAAATCAGATGAGAATTTTTTACTATATAGACCATTGAGAAAGATTGATCAATGGGAAGTAAAGGATGAAAAGGTAAAACTATTTTTTCAACATAACAAGCCAGTAGAAAAATTCATGAGATGGCTGATAAAAAAATCAAAAGTTAGTGATATAGAGCTTGATGACATGGGTTCTATGGTTTGGCGACTTTGTGATGGCACTAAAACTGTTTATGACATAGCTTTAGCTATGATGGATAGATTTAATGACACGGAGCAAAATTCTATTGATAGATTAATTATGTTTTTAAGGCATTTATCTCGAAAGGGATGGATTGCTTTTGAAAAATAAATAAATCAAACCTTAAAACTATAAATGGAGGGGAACTAATATGGAATTAAATAAATTAATTGACGCTATGAAAGAGGATATTGTTAAATCTACTCAGGAAATTGTAAAAATTAAGAGTATAGAAAGTGAACCAAAACCTGGAATGCCTTATGGCGAAGGTGTGGCCAAATCATTAGAATGTGCTTTAAATACGGCAAAGGATTTAGGCTTTCATACAGTTAACTTAGATGGATATGTTGGATATGCAGAGTACGGACAGGGCGAAGATTATGTTTTAGCATTAGGTCACTTAGATGTAGTGCCTGAAGGCGATGGATGGATTTATCCACCATATGGTGCAGAGATTCATGATGGCAAAATGTATGGACGTGGAACTACAGATGATAAAGGCCCAATAATGGCAACTCTTTATGGACTAAAGGCAATCAAAGATGCAAAATTACCTGTTTCTAAAAGAATTAGGGTTTTATTTGGTACTAATGAAGAAACGGGAAGCAAGGAACTTGAACATTACTTAGAAAAAGAAAAAGCACCAGTTGCCGGGTTTACACCAGATGCAGACTATCCAATAATTAATGGAGAAAAAGGTATAACTATTTTCAACATTGTAAAAGAGTTTAATAAAGTGGATTCTAGTGAAAACTATATAAAATATATCAAGGGTGGCCAAGTAGCTAATATAGTACCGGATTATTGTGAAGCAGGAATTGTAGCTAAAGACTCACAAAAAGTTATTAATGCATTAGATACTTTCGCAAAACATATGGATTACAAGCTTTCAGCAGAAGTTAAAGAAAATGTGGTAATAATTAAATCTATAGGTGAAGCAGCTCATGGAAGTACTCCAGAGCTTGGAGTTAATGCTATAATGCAAATATTTGCTTTCCTTGGAACTATAGATTTTGGAACAAACGATGTGTCAGGCTTCGTAGAATTTTTAAATAAGAACATAGGTATGGAAACACATGGTGAGTCTTTTGGTGTTTGTCTTGAAGATGAAAATTCAGGAAAATTATCTTTTAATGTTGGAGTTGTAAGTATGGATGGAAAATCTGCTACAATGACTTTGAATTTAAGATACCCTGTAACAAATAAATTAAAAGATATGATGGATCCGTTTAATAATAGAATAGAAGGAACTGGAATAAGGGTAGAAAAATTTGTTCATCAAGAGCCATTATACTTTTCACCAGATAGCCCAATTATTAAAGCACTTCAAAAAGTTTATACTGAGCAAACTGGAGAAGAAGCTAAATTAGTATCTATAGGTGGAGGAACTTATGCTAAAGAAATGCCTAACACTGTAGCATTTGGTCCAATGTTCCCAGGAGAACCAGATACTATTCATAAAAAAAATGAATATATAACTGTTGATAATTTAATTAAGAATGCTAAAATATATGCTCACGCATTATATGAATTAGCAAAATAACTTATAGGCCTATATCTTATAAAATAAGATATAGGCCTAGTATTTTATAAGGCTTTTTATAATTAATATAATAGTTGTAGAATAAAAATGAATTTAGAGGTATAATATAAAATTATGAACAAGTTAAACACTATAAAAAATATTAAACTTTTAGTGAGGTATAATTATGAAAATAAAAGAGATTAAAATGGGTAAAATTAGTACTCCTTTAAAGCAGCCATATAGAGTAGGAAAAAGATTCCTTACAGTTTCTGATGAAATAGTTATAAAAATGATTACAGATACAGGGGAAATAGGTTATGGTAGTGCGGCTCCAACACCTTCTATAACTGGGGAAACTGAAAATTCAATTATTGGTGCAATAAATTATATTAAACCTGAAATTCTAGATCTAGATATTGATAACCTTGAAGAAATTATGAAAGTAATTCATAATGCTATTCACGGAAATAATAGTGCGAAAGCTGCTATTGATATGGCTATATATGATTTGCTTTGTAAAAAATATGGAGTGCCACTTTATAAATTTTTGGGAGGATACAAAACATCATTAACTACAGATCTTACAATAGCAAATGATACTGTGGAACAAATGGTAAGAAAGTCCTTAGAAGCTATATTGGATGGGTATACATATTTAAAGGTAAAGATTGGAAACGATGTAGAACTTGATATAGAGAGAGTAAAAGCAGTAAGAAAAGCAGTAAGAAAAGGTATAAAAATAAGGGTAGATGCTAACCAAGGGTGGAGACCAAAGGAAGCAGTAAAAATTATCAGGAAATTTGAAGATTTGGGACTAGATATTGAGTTCGTTGAGCAGCCAGTTAATGCTTGGGATATAGATGGACTAAAATATGTTACAGACAATGTTGATACAAAAATTCTTGCAGATGAAGCAGTTTTTGGTCCATCGGATGTCTTTAAGATAATTGAGAGAAGAGCTGCAGATCTTATAAGCATAAAGCTTATGAAGTGTGGTGGAATAAATAATGCAATAAAAATGTACAATATGGCAGAAAACATGGGCATAAGGTGCATGATGGGATGTATGTTAGAAAGTAGAATAGGCATAACGGCAGCAGCTAGTTTTGCAGCGTCGAAATCCAATATGATTAAAGCAGACCTCGATACAATGTTGTTATTTGAGCATGACTGCGTAATTGGTGGGGCATGTGTCACAGGAAATACAATAACAATTAATGATTCTCCAGGTCTCGGTATTGTAGATATTATTGGATGGCGTGAAATATTATAAAAATATGACCATTGAAATGGGGTGATAGTTTTGAATAATAATGATATGGGTGATACTCTCATAGAAGTGGAATTAAAGAAGCAACTAGAATTCAAAATAGAAGAAGAAAAATTAAAGTTGGATATTGAAATCATTAGTGAAGAAATTCTAAAATATATTCAAAAGAGAAAGGAAATCACAAAATATATTCTAGAATATAGAAAAAAAGTAATTGAAGACTATAGAGATGATGAAGATATGGTAATAGAATATTTTGATCATGAGATATATGTAAAGGAAGAAGCCTTCAAAACTATTGATAGAAGACTTAAGGAGTTAACTCAACTTAAAATTTCTCCTTATTTTGGAAGAATTGATTTTTCAGAAGAGGATTATGGTATTAATAAAATGTATATAGGAAGATTTGGAGTTACCCCAGAGAATACATATGAACCATTAATAGTAGATTGGAGAGCGCCAATTGCATCCTTATTTTATACTGGAGCTTTAGGGGAAGCTTTTTATGAAGCGCCTAAAGAAAAGATACAAGTAAACATTTTAGCTAAGAGACAATATATTATAAAAAAAGAAAAGCTTATAGGTATGTTCGACTCAGCACTAGATATAAAAGATGAGATACTTCAAATGGTGCTTAGTAGCAATGCTTCAGAAAAGTTAAAAGATATAATAATGACAATACAAAAGGAACAGGATGATTTAATAAGACAACCAAGAACTAAAACTATTGTAGTTGATGGTGTGGCAGGAAGCGGGAAAACTACAATAGCGCTTCATAGGGTAGCATATCTACTTTATAATTACAGAAAAATACTTCAAGATAAGGTTCTAATATTAGGTCCAAATAATGTATTTATGGAGTATATATCTTTAGTGCTCCCAAGCCTTGGAGAATCAGGGGTTAAACAAACGACTTTTAGAGATTTTGCCTTTGATATTCTAGAGATTCAGGAAGTAATGAGTTTAAAAGAATACATGGAGAAAGTGCTTAGTGGAGAAAGTGAATTTACAGAAGACATTATGTACAAAAATTCTATAGAGTATAAAGATTTCCTTGATGATGCAGTTGAAAAATTAGGTAAAGAATATTTTAAAATAGAAGATTTGAATTTTATGAATGATGTAATATTATCTAAAGAAGACATAATGGAAATGTTCTATAATTATTATAAGACTATGCCTTTATTTAGAAGAAGTAAGAAAATTAAAAGAATTATTTATTCTAAGATTAGGGATGCTAGAGATGAGAAAGTTAGACTTATACAAAAGGAATATGAAAAGACTGTGTCTTCATTATCTGAGGAAGAACAGAGTTTTAAAGTAAATGATTTAGAGTTTAATAGAAAACTTAAAATACGAGAAGTTATTAAAGAGGTAATAAATTTAAAACGAAATCTTTCTTGGTTGGATAACGGAAACTGTGTTGATTTATACAATAAAATTAATGGCTATAAAAGATTAACGGAAAATGATTTAGGTGGTATCTTATATTTTAAAATTAAGTTAGAGGGAATAAAAATTTCTGAGGAGATAAAACATGTAGTAATAGATGAAGCTCAGGATTATAATCAACTTCAATTCTTAGTTATAAAGGAATTAACAAGGTGTACTTCCTTAACTATAGTTGGAGATAGTAATCAAAGAATTATACCATTTGACGGCAAGCTGCCTATGCATGACTTGAAAAACATACTTCCACAATGTAATGTTCAGGAGTTTAAATTAAATACCAGCTATAGATCTACAGTAGAAATTATGGAGTATGCTAATAAATATTTAAGTGCAGAGCCTATTGTTCCAATAGTAAGAAATGGTGAAGCCGTAACAGAAAAATTAATATCTGATAAGGATGAACTTAAGAATTATATAGTACAAAAAATTGAAATGTTTAAAGGTAAGGCATATGAAAATATTGCAATTATTTGTAAAGATATAAGTGAAACAGAAAAAATCTTTAAGTTAATTAATGACAGTGCTAAGGTTAAAATTATAAACAATGAAAATGCAGTTTATCATAATGGTATTGTTGTGGTTCCATCTTATTTTGCTAAGGGACTTGAGTTTGATGCGGTTATCATGGTGATAGAAGAATCAAGTGGTACTGAAGAGCAATATAAGCAAGAGGATAAACTTAGATATGTGATGGCAACTAGGGCATTGCATGAGCTTCATGTGGTTAAAAAAAGTGCATTCTAGATTGAATTAAGAGTTTTTTCTTATATTATGCTATAACGAAAAGTATAGATTGCTGGAAATGCGTTCGCTTCGCCTAAGTAATTCTAAAATTTATTTTATTACAGATGCTAAAAAATACTAACTCGCTGACGCTCAAACAAGTATTTTTCTTCACGCATCTATAATAAAAATAAATTTTGAATTACTAAGGCTCGCTCAAACGCATTCTGCGCAATCTATACTTTTGTTAGCATAATATAAGAAAAAAAGTTTAGTTCAAAAATAGAAATAGGTTTTGAAAGAGATGGGAAAGACAAGTATACTTTAACTAAAAGTATTGATTGCTAACATATCCAAAGACAGCACTATTAAGTACAAAATATCAATTATTTTTGGAAATTGATCATTCTTTTTTCTTTGAAAAGTCTGAACTAAAAAATAAGTATTTATACTCTGATCAGAAGGCTATCGCCGTTAAAGATCTTTAGAGCAAAATCCATGGTCATGTGCAATGATTCATAGACATATAAATATCAATGAGCCTACGGCTACGCTAAACTTTTTTGTGGGGGCTTAAAGATAAAGAAAATATAATGTCCAATTTTATAATAAACTCTTTTTTCTTAGAGGAAGCTAACAAAAGTATATGTTGCGTAGAATTACTTGTCGATGTGAAAGCATTTCTAGCTATATATACTTTTTGTTATAGCTTCCTCTATGAAAAAAAATTTAGTTTACCTTTGGACATTATTGCATGTTTATTTTTAAACTACCGTGTTAGTTCCTCCCAATCTTCAATAATTTCATTTAATTCAATAAGCGTACTAGTTTTATCCTCAGCGGATATGGAGCCGCGAAGTCTAGCAACGTTTAAACTTATATTATAAATTTCATCTCTTTCAACACTAAATTGGATGCGTGGTATAATTTTTTTCCATGCAAAATCAATACTCGCGATATCTTTCCTTAATATAGTCCATTTTTCAGCTTTTGCATGTTCTATAGATTGTTCTACAAGAGTGACCACATCTTCTGAGGTGTTGTGAGGCTTTTTTAAATAATTACCACCTAACATCAATAATACAAAGACTGTTAAAGTAACTATAGGTATAGTAAATGATATAAATTTTTTCATAAGGGTAACCTACTCCTTTATTTGCTATTTGCTATTTTCTTTCATGTGATCATTGTAAAGATCTATATGTAATCCGCTGGTCACATTGTAGGTGGCTAAGAACACTTCAGTAGCATCATTAATACCCTTGTTTTTTAATCTCTTCATTAACCACTTTTCATTTCTATTAATGCTAACTAAGCTTTGTTGTAAAATAGAGCCATCATAAATTAATTCATAATCAATACTTGCAGGTGAAGTTTTAAGTTTTAAATCCTTCGGGGTAACTGGATCACATTCAGTTTTTTTTAAGATGGACAATTGACCATCTTTTTCTAATATCGCAAAAGCTACTTGGTCTATATCAAAAATACCTTTATCTCTTAACTGAGACAGAAGGTCGCCTATGGTATATCGAAATTTTTTCATGGATTATTCTAGTATTTTTCCGTTTGTAATAACAATAGTAGGCTGTCCATCTAGATATTTTTCAGCAGTTTTTGATTTAAGGGTTATTAATTGTAAAATCAAACATAAAGCAGTCCATGTAAATAATCCTACCCAATGAGGCCATGCTCTACTAGTTAAATCGGTAGTTAGAGAGGAGGCTGTAGAGCCTATAGTTATACCAACTACATAATCAAAAAAAGTCAGTTGACTAACCTGTTGCTTTCCAAGAATACGAGTAAATATTAATAAGGTGAAAAAGCCCATGATTCCTCTCACTAGTACTATTAGTCCTTCGTTCATAATAACACCTTCTTTCAATGTTATTATCTCCAAATTTATCATTTGTATTTATTTTATGGATTTAAATATTGAATATCAAATGAGACGATATTCATATTTTAAAGCTAATAGTATAATTAGTTGTTAACTGTCCCCAACAGTAGCCAAGAAACTTGCCACTTGCCACGTGGGTGGCACCAGATATATAATGATTGTGAATCTAAGTAAAAAACAAAAGGATGATAAGTATGGATTTGATAAAAATTGTTTCAAATGTTCAGAAGATTTCTGAGGCTATATCTAGTGTCATAAGAGTAGATGTGACTGTTGTAGATAATAATTATAATAGAATAGCAGGTACCGGAAGATATAGGGACTGTATTGGAGAAAAAGTAAATGAAAAATCTGCTTTTGGATTTGCTTTAACTAAAGGTGAGAGCTTTATTATTGAAAATCCTAGAAAACATTATGCCTGCTTAAAGTGTGAAAACGTCCAAAATTGCAAGGAATTTGCAGAGGTCTGTTGCCCAATTCATGTGGGGAAAGACACAGTTGGAGTTATTGGGCTTATTGCGTTTGAAGAAGAGCAACGGGATGCTATTATAAGCAATAAAGAAAACTTAATGAATTTCTTAAATAGAATGGCGGATTTAATATCATCAAAGCTATTAGAGCAGGAAAATACAGAGCAAATAAAGCTATTAGCAGGAGAACTTGAGATAGTTCTTGATTCTGTAGATAGAGGAATTATAGCAGCGGACCACATAGGAAATATTCTTCATTATAATACCAAAGCACAAGAGTTATTTAAGTTTGAGGGAAACCAAATTTTAAATACCAATATTAAAAATCTTATAGGTAGTTTAGATTTTAATTTGCTTATTGAAAAACATGTGAATTTAAAAAATAAAGAATTCACTTATAGTAAAAATAATCATCATTTTAGGGGAGTTTTTGATGCAAAGCCTATTAGTATTGGTGATAAGAACTTTGGTATAGTATGCTCCTTTAGTAATATTTCCGATTTATTAAAAACAGTAAACAATATTACTACAGGTACTATGGTCACTTCCTTTGACAGTATTATAGGCAGTAGTTCCTGTTTGAATCAGGTTAAAGTAGAAGCGGAAAAAGCTTCGAAATCTACTTCTACAGTACTTATTCAGGGAGAAAGTGGAACGGGGAAAGAGTTATTTGCAAGGGCTGTTCATTTTTATAGTACTAGAGCTAATGGGCCGTTTATTCCAATTAATTGCGCAGCTATTCCAGAGCAATTACTAGAAAGTGAGCTTTTTGGATATGAGGATGGTGCGTTTACAGGAGCAAGAAGAGGAGGCAAGGCAGGAAAATTTGAACTCGCAAATAAGGGAACTATATTTTTGGATGAAATTGGAGATATGCCTATTCACCTTCAAACTAAACTTTTAAGAGTAGTACAGGAATACGTTATTGAGAAGATTGGTGGAAAAGAATCCATTCCTATAGATGTAAGAATCATTGCAGCTACAAATAAAGATTTAGAAAAGAAAGTATTAGAGGGCGAGTTTAGGCAGGATTTATTTTATAGATTGAATGTAATTCCCCTTAATATACCTCCACTAAGAGATAGAAAAGATGACATAGTGATTCTTATGGATTATCTTTTGGACAAATGCAATGTTAAGCTAGAAAAAAATATAAGTAAAATAGAGGATGCTGTCTTAGAAATTTTCATGAATTATCAGTGGCCGGGTAATGTACGTGAACTGGAAAATACCATAGAATATGCCGTAAATATGTGTGGTAGTTCAGTTATAAAATGTATGGATTTGCCCAAGAGATTGAAAGTTCCAGAAATTACACTAGGGAATCAAAAGGAAGAAGGTATTGTACCTATTAAGGAATTAGAGAAAAAAGAAATCTTAAAAGCACTGGAGCATTTTGGACATAGCAAACAATCAATTACAAAGGCCGCTGAGGCTTTAGAACTAAGTAGAGCGACATTGTATAGAAAATTAAAAGAATATAAAATAAAACAGTATCATAATGAGAAATAATTCTCATTATGATACTGTTTTTATTTGATTTTTTATCATTTTGAGAAAATACAAGATTGAAATGGCTATTGTTAGTATTATTTTCTTGGCATGGATTTTGCTTTACTATGTATTGAGTATCTTTAAAAGAGTATTCATTAGAAACACATAAGTTTTTGATATATTTAATTTTATTGGTATGCGTATTGATATGACATATAATAAGGAAATTCATTGAGGGAGTGATTTTATGAAATTAAGAAATCTTATAGTTGAAACACTGAAAGAAGAAGTTGTTCCCGCCATGGGATGTACGGAGCCAGTAGCTGTTGCGCTTGCCTGTGCAAAGGCTAAAGAATTAACAGCTTTTAATTATATAGAAAGTGCAGAAGTTTTTGTTAGTCCAAATATATATAAAAATGGATTATCAGTTGGTATACCAAATACAAAGGAAGTTGGGCTACATATTGCAGCCGCACTAGGGTTTATAGGTGGAGAAAGTGAAAAGGATTTAAGGGTACTTGAAGGAATTAATGAAAGTCAAGTGCAGAATGCAAGAGAGCTTTTAAATAGTGGGAAAATATCTTTAGATATTAAAGATACTGTGGACAAGATTTACGTAGAAGTAAAACTTGTAACTGATAAAGGCAATTGTAGTGTGATTATAAGCGGAAAACATAATAGATTTGTTTATATTGAAAGATCAGGAGAAGTTCTTTTAGATTTAAGAAAAGAGGATAAAAAAAACAATTTGGGGAAAAATATTTTATATAGTTTAAGAATAAGAGAAATTATAAAGGAAATTGAGAAAATCCCTCATGAAGATATTGCGTTTATGTTAGAGGGAGTAGTAATGAATGAAACTATAGCTAAGGTAGGACTTACTGAAAAAATGGGCATGGGAGTTGGATTTACTCTTAAGAAAAGTATACAGCAAGGGTTTCTTTCTGAGGATTTAATGACTTCTTCGATGATGCTCACAGCAGCTGCAAGTGATGCTAGAATGTCAGGAGTAAATTTATCTGTAATGAGCAGTAACGGAAGTGGAAATAATGGACTTACAGCGATTTTACCTATAGTAGCATATAAGAATAAATTTAGTGTGAATGATGAAAAACTAGCTAAAGCAGTGGCTATAAGTCATATTGTGAATAGTTATATCAAACATTATATAGGAAGATTATCAGCAATATGTGCTTGTGGTGTAGCAGCTGGAACTGGCGCAGGTGTAGCTATAGCATGGCTAATGGGTGCAAGTTACGACCAAATAGATGGAGTTATAATGAACACCATTGCAAACACTAGTGGTATGATATGTGATGGGGCAAAGGAAGGTTGCGCATTAAAGCTTTCAACTTCTGCATCAGTTGCCGTGTCTTCTGCAATACTCTCTATAAATGATTCTATTGTACCTGCAAGAAACGGAATTGTTGCAGAAACAGCAGAAGATACAATTATGAATTTGGGAGTTTTATCTTCAGAAGGAATGAGTGTTGCTGATGTAGTTATATTGAAGACTATGAAGAAAATGCAAAGGAAGTTTGATACTGTGCCATCACATGAAAATTCAAAAACATACTTAAAAAAACAAATTATTATCGCATAGTGGTCATTAAAATAAATAATTAGTATGAATGTTATCCTGTTTTAGAACCTTTTTCTAGTATATTTATTTAAAAAAAACCTAAATTTACTATTGAATTTTATTTTAAATCTGATATAATAATGTTAATAGATAGTAATTAAACTTACTTAAAAGTTTTATATAAATCTATCTTTCTGGGATATTCGTGAAGCTCTTATTTTCAACCTACAGTATTAATACGGGAGTTCAAGATCTAGATGCGTATTAGGCCTATAAGACCAATATTTAAGTGGCAAGGACTGCTAAACATCTCTGAGGACACCCACCTATCGAAAAGATAGGTGCAAAAATTGGGGCAACGGTACCTTGGATTATAAATTTTAAAATTTTTGGTCGGTTTATAAAAGAGATAGAAATATCTCTTTTTTTTAGTTCGTTTTTATTGTGAATTTAAATTTCACTTTTATGGTATAATTGTATTAAATTAATAAGGCATCTTTACAAAATATGCTAGCATAATAACTAGTTATTTTTTTTGAGCATGCCTAGTTTAGAGGTGTAGTTTTATGAGGGACGATAAAGTTCTACAGATGATAGATAGTAACCCAATTGTTATAAAGAATATTGAAAATCTTACTGAGGAAATGAAGTTTAGGGCTGTAAAAAAAGATGGGATAATGATACGCTATATAAAAGATCCTACAAAAGAACTGCAGGACATTGCAATAAAGAACAATCCCCAGGCAATTGAGTTTATAGAAAATCCAACTTTCGATATGGAAAAATATGTTGTTTCGAAAATTTGGAATACTCTAGCCTTTATTAAAAATCCTAGTGAAGAATTGATAAAAGTGGGTATTGCGCAAAAGGGCTATGCAATAAAATATGCTAAAAATCCCAGTATTGAATTGCAAAAATTAGCTATAGAAAAAGATTATGACTCAATAAAATATATAGATAACCCAGCTGAAGAAATACAACTTCTAGCTATAGAAAAAAATTATGATTGTTTAAGATATATAGAAAATGCAACCTTAAAGGCGGAAATATCGGCTATTACAAAGAATGAAGCTACTATAAAGTTTGTTTCATATATAGATAAAAATAAAAAAATATTGTTTTTAAAACACAATGCACTGGTAATGAAATATTTTATAAATGACTTACCAATGGATGATATAGAGAAGGCTTTTAAAGAGGCATTATCTAAAGAAAATGTATCTGAAAGATATGTAAGAGATTTTATGAACTGTGAAAGTATAAATGAGAAATATGGTAATATATCAATGGATAAAACCATTTTTATTTATAAATACGGAAGTAAAGCCTGTAAGAGAATAGCAGTTGATGAAAAACTAAAGATTATGTAAGAGGTGATAAATTATGAATTATAAGGATACCTTGCTAAGTGTAGAGCTTGTTATAGAAACGGATGAAGTACCAATAGTTGTAGGAGAAAGTGGCATCGGAAAAACTGCCCTAGCGAAAGAACTGGCAAAAAAGAAAGGCTGGAGCCTAGTTATTATAGATGGAAACCTTTTAAAAGAAGGGGAAATAGGCGGGTTACCAACAGTTATGGACTATAGTTTTAAAGATGCTGAAGGCCTTCTTGTTAGTAAGAAAAGCACTGTTTATGCAATTCACACAAAGCTACAGGAAATAGATAGTTTAATACTTAAGGGAAAAGAAGTGTTTTTATTTATTGATGAAATAAACCGTTGTGAACATACCGTGCAACAGGAACTTATGAATCTTATACTAAATAGAGATATAAACGGGTATAAGCTTCATGAAAAAGTAAAAATTTTAGCTGCTATGAATCCTTCTAGTAAATATGGAGACGATGTTGATTATCAAGTAGTTGATATGGATGCAGCGCAAGAAAATAGATTTGTTTGGCTATATATGGAGAGTGATTCAAAAGCTTGGCTGTCCTGGGCTATTGAAAATGACCTAGAACAGAAGGTTATAGAGTTTATATCTACTTTTCCAGAATACTTGCAGAGTACACTAAAGGATGAACAAATAAGAGCTACTCCTAGAAGTTTTGAGCGGGTTTCTAAAACCTATAGAATCTACAAAAGAAATAAAGACAAGACTCCTAAAAGAATATTCTTAAATATTCTAAAAGGAAATTTAGGTGATAGAATTGGTCATGAGTTTATGGCTTTTGCAGAGGAGAATAATAAACCTTTAATTTCTTATGAAGAAGTGTTTGATCCTTCAGAACTCGCACAGGAAGTTATAGCAAAGGTGAAAAAAGAAAGCCACACAAGATTATATTTGATTGCAAAGAACATTTTGCATACCTTAGATAAAAAAGAAGTTTTAAACAGCGATGTAACAAGGTTTGTGGAGTTTTTGGGGTTATATCCTGTGGACTTAAGCCTTGGGATTATGCAAGATATTAAAGAAAGTTATAATAGTGTTTATAAGTTTTGTTTAGAAAATGAAGACTTCATTGAAATGTATTTTAAGGCCTATAATCAAATAAAAGGCTAGGTGATATTATGGGAAAAATCTTTGAAACACTTAAAAACTCACTTTATGACCAAATTTCTAATGTGAAAAGCATAGAGCACATGCCAAAGGATTTTACAGAAGATTTTTTGAAACTTGTTACTAATGTTAATTTTATGCTTATAGAAGATAGTGAAAATTTTTATGGATATTTTCTACTTCAAATGTCTAGAGAAATAAAATATGATATAACCACTCCCACAGCTGTAAATTTTAAATTATCTAGGTATGTAATTTATTTTAACCCTTATATTTTTTTAAATCTTACAGGGGAGCAGATGAAAAGCACTATTAAACATGAGATTTATCACATATTATCTTTTCATCTAAAGCGGGCGAGAGTCCTTAAAACAAAATATAGTGCCTTGGCTATTAATATGGCAATGGATATAGTAGTGAATCAGCATCTAAAAGACCTTCCACACTTTGCTACAACCTTAGATAGTATAAATTTCAAGTATAGTTTAAAGCTACAACCTTATATGACTATGGAGTATTATGCTGATAAAATTCAAATTGCGCTAAGCCTATTAGAGGAAAAAGATGAAAGTGAGGAAGATGATTCTAAGGATGAGCACATAAAAAAAGAATTTGATGCATCTAAAACTCATGATTTATGGGAAGAATCCACAGAAATTGATGAGGAGACCCTTGATAATTTTACGGAAAAATTTGTAGCACTATCAGATAAGGGATCAGTTCCTCTTTATTTGGAGGGCATGCTCAAAGGGCTCGCTGGTAAAAAAGGAGAAATTCCTTGGAATATGTATCTAAAAAAATTAATGGGAACACTAGAAGGTGACAAAAAAAAGACTATTACAAGAAGAAGTAGGCGTCAGCCTAATAGATTAGATTTAAGAGGAGAGCTTAGGGGACATACAGCTAGAATTACCTTGGCTATAGATATAAGTGGTAGCATAAGCGATGAGGAATTTCATGGAGCAATAAAAGAAGTTTTTAATATTGTAAAAACCTATAAACATGAAATAACACTGCTTGAATGTGATACAGAAATAAGACAAGCATACAAGGTCAAATCCATTAATAATATACGTAAGCGTTCAATCACTGGCGGTGGTACAAAATTTACACCGGTTTTTAATTATGTAAATAATACTGATACAAACTTATTAATATATTTTACAGATGGAAAGGGTGAAGAAAAGCTAGGGGTAACACCAAAGGGCTATAAAACCTTGTGGGTTATATCAGGACGTGGAGATAAACTTTCATTAAGTGAACCTTTTGGTATTGTAAGAAAACTAAAACCTGTAGAAATAAAAGAGGACACAGAGGAAAGACTAGATGTAATGGTGGATGGATTTTCTGGGAATCATCATGAACCTATATATTAAGAGTTTTTTCTTGAATTATGCTATAACGAAAAGTATAGATTGCTAGAATGCTTTCGCTTTGCCAAGAAATTCTAAAATTTATTTTAATTGCAACTGCTAAAAAATACTAACTCGCTGTATGCTCAAACAAGTATTTTTCTTCACGCATCTGTAATTAAAATAAATTAAGAATTACTAAGTCTTGCTCAAATGCATTCCGCGCAATCTATACTTTTGTTAGCATAATCAAGAAAAAAATCAATGTGTATAATCCGTAAACAGCTCAGAACGCATAACAATTATTAATTGTTGTGTTCCCAGAGGAATACACCGAGCGCTGTTTGAAACAGTATTTGAATATTAAGTATGAAATTTCTCCGAAGAGACTTGCAATAAGAAACGCAGAAACTATTAAATTCCATTTAGAAATTCTTCTTTTGCGAATATAAAATCCTCGTAATGCCGCCAGGACGGCGGCATAGCGAACCCGAAGCAGGACGCTGAGTGTGAGCGCTAGAGGATTTTATATAAGCAAATGATTAGAATTTCTTAATGGAATTTTTAGTTTTAAGTTCGTTTGCAAGGCACGTAGGAGAAATTTCATACTTTTAAAGATTTGAATTTTCGTTTGCTTTAACTGATGACCCTATAATTTAAATATTTTAAACTCCATAGGATTTAAAAATAAGCCCTGGCTTAAATTTATTTTCTCTAAAGTAAAAATATCTATAGCAGTGTCACACAAAGCTACATTAACATTATACAACTCATCATTATTATTAATAGCAATTAATAGAGTTTCACCCTCATAACTTCTTTCAAAAACCAATACATTGTCTTTGCAATAAAGTGTTTTGTAATCCCCATAAATTAGAGCTTTATTGTTTTTTCTAAGAGATATCATAGTTTTATAGTGGTTAAATAATTCTGTATTTTGCTTTTCTTCATCCCAAATCATACATTTTCTACATTGAGGATCATCACCACCATCAAGACCTATTTCGTCTCCATAATAAATATATGGCACTCCTAGGTAGCAAAATTGTAAGGATATTGCAAGCTTCATTTTGTCTAAATTACCCTGGCACTCAGTTAAAAATCGTTTAGTATCATGGCTATCCATTAAATTCCAAAGCTGCCTTGTGATACTGTTCATATAAAGAGTTCTGTTAAAGGATAGTATATGGTCAAATTGCTCCACGGTTATGCTTCTATTTGCGAAGAAATCCACTAAAGCAGATTTAAAAGGATAGTTCATTATACTGTCCATCTGATCTCCTTTTAAGAAGGAACTTGCTTCATGCTGTATTTCTCCAATAATAACTGCATCTCTATTAGCTTCTTTAACTACTTTTTTGAAAGCTCTCCAAAAATCATGGTCAACTTCATCGCAAACATCTAGTCTCCAACCATCAATTCCTATTTCTTTTACCCAATATTCTCCCACCTTTAATAAATACTCTCTTACTTCACTATTATGAGTATTTAATTTAGGCATGCTGCTTATGAAATTATCAAAAGTGTAGTAGCTCACCTTATCAGTACAAACGGGGTAACTATCGATAAAATACCAATCCTTATACTTTGAAGCCTCTTGCTTTTCTAATAAATTCTGAAAGGCAAAAAAGTCACTTCCTGAATGGTTGAATACAGCATCAAAAATAATCTTCATTCCTTTTTCATGACATTTTTCTATTAACTCTTTTGCTTTGTTTAAAGTTCCAAACTGAGGGTCAATGTCATAATAATCTGCTGTATTATATTTATGGTTCGAAGAAGATTTAAATATTGGAGTTAAGTAAATTAAATTAACACCCAATTCTTCTAAATAATCTAACTTATTGATAATTCCTTGAAGATCTCCACCAAACATTGATTCAATTTTTACCGAGGTGTCCCAAGGAGAGGTATTTTTGGGGTCGATACACTTATTCCCATTATAAAAACGATCTGGGAAAATCTGATATACAACTGATTCTTGCAGCCAAGTAGCTTGTTCATATAAATCTCCCTGTGCTAAGTATGCAAATTGAAAATCTGTAAATTCTTTTAGGGTTGGTGCCTTATCTCTAAAGCCTCTCTCATCAAAATATATTATATTATTATTCCAATCAATTAACTCAAAGTAATATCTATATCTGTTTCTCTCTACAGATACTTCTGTTTCAAAATAATCAAACAAGTCAGCTTGAACTGTAATTTTCATTTCTTTAACAGAGTATGAGTCTTGAAAGTTATATCTATCTTTATAATGTAAATTGCATTTTTTAATATCATCTTTTGCGGTTCTTAAACGCAGCACAAGGGTGTTTAAATCTTTGCCATAGGCATAGGGTGTTTCAGTAATATGATATATTGCATGTTTATTCATTAGAATCTACCTCACTTTTATGTTTACCCTAGGCATATGAGAAAAAATAAAAAATGGATTGAGATGTGAATATTTTTTGCATGCCGTAGTATATTTATGAAGCAATTATAGCATAACCATTTAGTGACAATTGTATATACTTCATAAAATATGTACATATACTATGTAACTTTATCTGTATATATTGACCAGTATTTTTATAAATGTTAAAGTTAAAATAGGATTTTTATTTAACAATATTTAAGTATGGAAGGTGATACTTTGAATAAAGAGGTAAAGATAATGCTAGAGACCTTTGAATCTGATAGTTATATTTTTAATAATGATATATCCTTTTTAATTGAGTCTAAAAATATACCAAAAGTATTAGGGACCCTAAAAGAAAAACATCTACAGGAAAAAGAAAATGGGCAGTCCACTCGTAATAAAAAAAATGATTTGATTATTTGGAATGCTATATACACAAAGGAAATTATAAAAAATGGTGTATCAAAAGGTGCATTGCATCCACTTTATAATAAATTTTACGATAAAATCCAAATTATTACTAATTTAAATGAGTTACAAGCTTTGGAAATTAGCATGGTAACAGCATATTTTAATATTTTAATAAATGATATTGAAGTAACGGATAATTTTATGATTAATAAGATGCTGCAATATATACATATTAATATTGAAAACCACTTATCTCTTGAAAAGTTAGCTATGGATCTAAATATTTCGGTAGGTTACGCAAGTGATTGTTTTAAAAAAAACATGGGTGTTTCAGTAATGAGATATGTACAAAAAACAAAAATAGATAGAGCAAAAAATCTACTGCTGAGTACAGATAAAAGCATTTTATATATTGGAATTTTATTGGGATTTTATGATCAAAGCCATTTTAGTAGAGCTTTCAAAGCAATAGTGGGGGTTTCACCAACGATGTATAGAAATAGTAATTACGCATAAGGCTCGGCGGTAAAAGGTAGAACTGATGCTAAAGTTAATTTTGCGGTTGCACCATTACCTAAATTAACAAATGGAAAGCAACAATCAAGTTTATCAGGAATAAGAACATTATTTGTTAGTGCCTATGCAAAATATCCTAAAGCAGCACAGTTATATGCGAGCTTTGCAACATCTGATGAAATGTTATTAAAAAGATTTGAGCTTACTAAACAGATACCACCAGTTAAAACACTAATGGAAGTGGAGGCAATTAAAAAGGATTCAATGGTTGCACCATTTTTAGAGCAAGCGAAATATGCTATACCAATGCCATCAATACCTAAAATGGGAGTTGTTTGGACACCATACGGAGCAGCATTCTCCTGAATCTCACATGACTGAAGTCACGTGGTTCTTATCGCTTTAAACTTCCATAATACTCTCATTTATAGGAATTGTATTTCTTCTATATCTTACAACATATTATGACTCATCTAATTATAATAAGACTTTTACTACCAAAGACTACATTTAGCCCATTAACGATAGCATAATGGCTCGGTTCAAAACCATATTTGTTAGTATTTATATTCCCATACTGATTATTAATTTATTACCATTTTCTTTTAATGTTCTAAGTCTATTTATTTCTCTATCATGTAATTGCTTGAAATTATCATAACTCCCATAACATAAATTTCTATTAATACTTTCTAAATCATTACTGACATTCATTATTAAAAATGCAGAATAACAGTCTCTTTGAATTCCAGTAGAAACATCCCATCTATCCTTCAATTCTTTTTTAATGTATACATCAGTAATATGATTGTACATACTAGCCTTCACTTTATGTGTATTTATTTTTAATATTTCCAGTTCATCATATTTAAGTTTTCTATTAATTATCTCTATTAATTTAGAAGGTGCTTTATTTCCTAAAGACTTCCCAAATCTTTTTTTCTTATTAAACTTACCAGTCCTCGCATTAATTGTGGTTTTATTACTTCTCTTTTGCAATCCTTTATAATTCATGGTTTCAACTAGGATTCTATCACCTAATGAAATTATATAATTTGCTAACTTTTCATGAGATTGTTTTCTAATATCAGTTTGTTTCCTCTGAATATCCCTTAATTGCATTTGAGTTCTAATATATTTA
>Ga0209125_1001509_pt1 | contig 21386 bp, 22 predicted proteins | sample BarGraIncub1131A_FD_184503 | JGI IMG/M metagenome (GOLD analysis project Ga0209125, IMG submission 184503) | Arctic peat soil microbial communities from Barrow, Alaska - Barrow Graham LP Incubations 11-31A (SPAdes) (version 2) | ecosystem: Environmental > Terrestrial > Soil > Wetlands > Peat...
ATGTTCCTGCCCCTTCTGCACACTCTTTAATTTCATCTGTTATTTCGGATACATTATAAATAATTTTTGCATTAGGATTTGTACGAGGGTTTGAATCATACAAACCATCAATATCAGAAAGTATTATCAATAAATCTGCCCCTATAAGGCTTGTAACCATTGCAGATAAAGTGTCATTGTCTCCAAAAGTGTTATTGTCTCCAGACATTATTTCGTCAACCACCACAGCATCATTTTCATTTACTACAGGAATAACTCCCAAAGAAAGTAACATTAAAAATGTGTTATGAGCATTTAAATATCTTGTACTATCTACAATATCTTCTTTTGTCAAAAGGATTTGCGCTGTAGTTTTTCCATACTCTGAAAAAAACTTTTCATACATGTGAATTAAAATGCCTTGACCGACAGCTGCTGCGGCCTGTTTTTCTGGTATTGTTTCTGGCCTTATTGTATGTCCTAGTTTTCCCATACCAGCTCCTATAGCACCTGAAGTAACCAGTACTACCTGAATTCCTTGATTATGTATATCTGCTAATTGTCTTATAAGGTTTTCAATATGTTTGTAATTTAATAACCCAGTAGAGTGAGTTAATGTTGAAGTTCCTACCTTTACCACGATTCTTGTTACATCTTTTAAATATTCTTTTCTATCCTTCATATAAATACTCCCATCTCATGTTTAAACTTAAATTTGTATTTTTATAACTATTCTAATTTTACACCATATAAAGATAAATTTCCATTTCTTTATGTTATGTAACAATTATCATTTACTTTTCGAATTCATCTAAAATAAATTATATGTGTTTTGTGTCATAGCCAATTTAATGATATAATTACTTTATTGTCATTAGACATCTTTAAAATAGACTAACATACCTTCTAGTTGTTTTAAAAGAAGTCTTAATTAATGACTAAATAAAAAATGTAAAGTGGGAAATTAATATGAGAGATGTAAAATTAGAAAGAGCTATACTTAAAATAGATAATGAAATTGCTGCTATGAACATAGCTAAGAAATACTTATCAAATTCAAAAGAGATAAATACTGTGCAGGAGACCCTAAATAATAAGAGACAATTACTTGCGGATGATTTATATGTTGATGATAAAAAATGTTACGAGATGACCTGTGACGTTATAGAAGAAAAGCTCAATAAAGAGCTTGGAAAAGAAGTTCAACAAGAATTACTTGAAATGATTAAACAAAATTTTGGAAGACAATCCCCAAATGTATCTAAAAAAAGTAGTGGTCTTAATGCCTGGTTAAAAGAACTTTGTATTGAATACAAATGGATTAAAAATGAAGAAACCGATTGGGATACATTGGTCATTTCTGGTTTTGGATTATACGAATAATCTCAAAATTCCATAATACAATTAAATCATCACCTGCGGTGCTGCAGTATTAACGACTTCAGAAGGAGATTTAAACTTCCACTTATAGAAGAGGGAGACTTTCCTTCTGAAATATCGTTAAAGTACCAAACATGGTGATTAATTAATTTCAATAAAAAACTGCCTATAAATAAGCATTTTTTTTTATCTTTTCTTTATTTACCTACTTCCGGAACTGTTTTTGCTTCGTTTTCCTTCATTTTCTTATTTTTATCACCTTTGCCTTGAACTTGTGGTGGTAATGGTCTACTCATTCCTTTTTTGGCCATAATCTTCACTCCTTAAAATTATTTATTAGCTAGCTAATTTCACTTGTTGCGCTTATTTCATTTATTATCTTTTACAAATTATTTTGTTTAATACATTATATTTTTTATTTTTTCATTCTAAATTAATAATGCTAAATTGAATTCTTTTTATTGTAAAATATAAATACATTATTAGTCATCCCTAATAATTATTACTATATATTCTATATATTTTTCAGTATTAATAATTTCACATTTGTGAAGGATAATATTATATTAATAAATAGGGAGGTCTTTTAATATGCGTGAAGGATTAATTCCAACAATTTTAGGCACAGTAGTAACTGCCGCTGGTGCATCATTTTCAAGAAATAATATGAGTAAGAAAAATGTACTTCCAATGATTGAAGCCGGTGTTATTGGATTTGGACTCGCTCACATTGTGCTGGGAGCCATTGATCTTGTTGAGCACAAAAAATGATTTACTAATATTTTTGCTAAATACTAAAATAGTATTTTTGGGCATAATAATAAAGCAAAAGAACTGATTAGAATTTTGACTTCTAATCAGTTCTTTTACTTTATTTGTGTTATGACTACTCTATAATTAGGTATAATACTAAATCTTGTTCTCATTAAAATATTTAACAATATTTACTAAACTATGTTATGATATTATTAGCACATAATTTGAATATAAAAATATTAGTATAGTTAAATAAATATCTAAACTTATTTCGCTATAAATCACTAACTATTGAGGAGTTTTTTATATGATTTTGATTAAAAATGCAAATATACATAGTATGACAAATAAAGATTTTGAAAATGGAATGATTTTAGTTGATCAGGGTAAAATAATTGCTATTGGCGATGATGTAAAGCCACCCTGCACTGCAGACATTATTGATGCAAGTGGTAAGTTTGTTATGCCTGGAATGATTGATGCTCACTGTCATCTAGGAATGTGGGAAGACGGCATGGGCTTTGAAGGTGCTGATGGTAATGAATCCGTTGATCCAGTTACTCCCCATTTAAGAGCAATCGATGCTATTAACCCTATGGACGTATGTTTTAACGATGCACTAAACGCTGGAATAACAACTGTTGCTACTGGCCCAGGTAGTGCAAATGTAATCGGTGGCCAATTTGCAGTAATTAAAACTTATGGAACTAGAATTGATGATATGATCGTAAAGGAGTGCCTTGCTATGAAAATAGCTTTTGGTGAAAATCCTAAAAGGGTATATAACGCTTTGAAAAAATCTCCAATGACAAGGATGGGAACAGCTGCAATTTTGAGAGAAAATCTTATTAAAGCAAAGGTTTACGTAGATAAACAAAATAATGCCTTAGAAAATCCTGATAAAATGCCTGAATTTAACATTAAAATGGAGGCATTATCAAAGGTTATAAAAAAAGAAATACCCTTGAAAGCCCATGCTCATAGAGCAGATGATATTCTTACTGCCCTTAGAATTGCAAAGGAATTTAATGTAGATATAACACTTGATCATTGCACAGAAGGTCATTTAATTATAGATTATTTAAAAGAAGGAATTCAAAAAGGCATAATTTTAGGCCCAGCATTGTCTAGTAGATCAAAAGTAGAACTTAGAAATCTAACTTTTAAAACACCTGGGATTTTATCCAAAGCTGGCATAAAAGTGGCAATAATGACCGATCATCCTGTAATTCCACTTCAATATCTTCCAGTATGTGCTGGGATAGCCGCAAGAGAGGGTATGGATGATTTGGAAGCGCTTAAAGCAATAACTATAAATGCTGCTGAGATACTTGGCATCGAAAGTAAAGTCGGAAGCTTAGAAATTGGAAAGGATGCCGATATTGTTATATATAGTGGACATCCCTTCGATCTAAGAAGTAAAGTGGAGTTAATAATGGTTAATGGTATTATTGTAAAAAAATAAAGGAAGGCCGTTATCACAATATTTGTTTTAACGGCCTTGTTTAATATCGTTTGTTATCCCCACTCCATCATCTTCAATTATTATCATAATATCACAACTTACAATTTCTTTAATTTCAATTAGAACAATGCCCTCTCCCCTGCCTTACATGCGCCTATTTAATTTAACTCCATTTCACCTAAAGGCTTGTCACCTATATAACTTTCTATAAATAGTATATACAATATCCTACAATATATAAAGATAAAAATCTATGTTATAATCAATATAACATTACTTTTAGTGAATAAAAAGCATTGAAACATTGTAAATAGCCTCTGCATATCAATTGTTTTATGCCACATAGAACTACAGGAGGCAAAACAATTGATAATTGTTTTGTACACCAGCGAGCCACAGGAGGGTCCCATAATGAAAATGATTTTTTTTGATACAGAAACAACTGGCATAAGGCCAGGAAACATATGTCAGTTAAGTTATATCCTTGTTGATACTAATTATAAGCCAACAAAAACAATAGGTAAAAATATCTTCTTTACAGTAGATTATATAGAACCATCTGCACAGGATGTGCATGGTTTCAGCGTAGATGCTTTATTTGATTTAAGTGATGGTAAAACTTTTGGAGATTCTTATGAGGATTTTATTGATGATTTTATTACTGCTGATATTCTTATAGGTCACAATGTTAATTTCGATATAAAATTTTTAACTCACGAACTTGAAAATTGTGGACATAGTCTAACTCCTAAACATATATTTTGCACAATGAAATATTATAAAGATATATGCAAACTTTACACATCACGTGGGGGTCATAAAAATCCTAAATTATCAGAAGCCATTAAATTCTTAGAATTAAATGAAACTCAAATTAATATAAAAAGCAATGAGTATTTCGGAGATGCTTCAAATTTTCATGATGCTAGATTTGACACAGCTGCAACATATTTGCTAGTAACAGAAGGCATTAAGAAAGGTTTTATTCCTAAGCATTATTTTTCTAAAATTGCTAAATAATCAGCTTTGCTGATGGCATATTAATTAAATAATAATATTCGCCAAACTTAGCTACTTTTTCTTAGATTATACTTTTTCGTAATAGCATAGTCTAAGAAAAAATAATTAAGCACACTACCCTATATTTCTAATATGTACTACTCTTCAAAAAGTTTTTGAAGCCTACTCCATACATCTAAATTCACTTTTTTTAGATTTACAACTTTAAATTTTTCATTAACGAAAGCATGAGTTGTACTACCTTTAGCCAATATCTTTCCATCATTTTCTCTAACTACATTATAATTAAATATTACCTTAGCTCCATTTAGTTCTTGCATATAAGTTTTTATTATAAGTATATCCTCATTTCTAGCCCCTTCTATGTACCTACAAAAGCTCTCAACTACTGGCAACAAAATATTATTTTCTTCCATTTCTTTATAAGTCATTCCTATACCTGTTATATATTCTGTTCTACCTACTTCAAACCAGGCATAATGATGTGAATGATGCACTATTCCCATTTGATCAGTCTCTACGTACCTTACCTTTAATTTAGTTTCATTAATATACATGTTTATTTCTCCAATCTTCATTTGCATTAATTTTTATAAATCATTAGAATTCGTATATTATACCATCGCAAAATACCCTCTTAATGACTCTATTGTGTACATATATTTGAATCGTATCGCCTTTTTTTAGATATAATTCCACAGGCAAATCAAGGTCACAAATATAATTTCCTGATTTTATTTTTAATTTTGTCCTATGGATATGAGTCCTTCCCACCAGATCTTCAAGATCTGCACCTAGTAGCAAACCCTGTCCTGAAAGCATACTATCAATTTGTATTCTTGGGTACTCAGTAATCTCTGCAACCACCGGAATATCATTTCCTATCTTTTCATTACTAATAAAATCTATCTCCTCATCTATAATAATAGAATCATCTTCAATCATGACATTATTTATATCCACCAAGAAATACGAGTCAATTTGAATATTTTCAATTTTTTTATACTGGAAATTATCTTCATAACGTAATATTTTAAGATATACTAGTTTTAATAATTCTTCATATGTATTATTCTTGAATTTACTAAAATCTTTAATTATTATATTATCTATACTTTTTTTTAATCTTGGCTCATTGATTTTCCCTAAAATACTTTTACATCCAAGAAAGCTGGCTAACTCAGATTTTATATTATTTATATGGAAATCCTGCTTTTCTAATTTAACATCCGTATTCGCCGCCATAAATATGTTTTTATATTGCGGATATGCGCATTGAATAAATCCCAAATATTTTCTCTTCCTATCGTATACATTAAAAGGCATATTACGTCACTTCCTTCTATACTATTTTTAAAATAACTCAAATGAAATAATCCATATTAGTATTATACATCTACTTAAAATTCATAAATACTAATTTTAAAAATTATTATTTTAAAATTATTTAAATAGAAAAAACTTCTCTAACATTTATAGTAATTTTTTTCATACATATATTTTTATGATATTAGGGATATATTAATATTATATAATAACATATAAGGAGGAGTATTTATGGACAACAATAAAAGTCACATGAAAACTGATAAAAAAACTAATGCCGAACTTAGAAAAATGTTTCCACAAAGCGGTGGAGATATCGGAATTGAAAATGGTGTAAAAATAGATGCGAATAATGACAGATTCACTAAACGTTCTAAATTATCTCATAACAAATAAATAAAATTTTCACTTTAAAATATAAAAGGACTAGATATTTACTGCTTAACAGTATTATATCTAGTCCTCTTATTTACTATGGCTTTTTAAATTCGAGTATAAAAAAGCCCCATAAAACCTAAGTTTTACAGGGTATACATTACTTTTTTATATTATCTTCTAAATGATGAGTTATCATTTTGTTGTTTTCTTGCTCTTCTACAATCAACACATCTTTGTGGTTCATTTTCGAATCCCTTTTCTTTATAGAAAGCTTGTTCACCTTCAGTGAATACGAATTCTTTTCCACAATCTTTACAAACTAAATTTTTATCTGCCATTTTAAACATTCCTCCTTTTTTTGAAAATTAAAATCTAAATTTGATCAACCATAATTTTCCAAAACGGAGGATATGTTGTAATCAGATTAGATTCTTATATATAGCAATTATTAATTACTATTATATACTTATATTAACATATTAAAAATCTATGTACAATATTTTTTTCATTATTTGAATGTTTTTTTATCATACCTCTTAAAATGCAAAATTCCCATTTTCAAATACAGATATTTCTTTTCCATCTCTCGTAATACCTGTTATTTTTAAGTCTTTTGTGCCAACCATAAAATCTACATGTGTTATCGAATCATTAACCCCTAATTTTACAAGTTCCTCATCGCTTAGATTTTCTCCATCTTTTATGCATACCGGATATGCTTTTCCAATAGCCAAGTGGCAAGATGCATTTTCATCAAAAAGTGTATTGTAAAATAATATATTTGAATTTGATATTGGTGAATTATATGGTACTAATGCTACTTCTCCAAGATAATAGGATCCTTCATCAGTTTCAATAATGCTCTTTAGTATATCGTAGCCCACCTCAGCTTTGTAATCTATAATTTTTCCCTGCTTAAAAGTAAGTGAAAATCTTTCAATTAAATTCCCATTATAATTTAATGGTTTTGAGCTAACAACCACCCCATTAACTCCATCTTTTTTAGGAAGGGTATATACCTCTTCAGTAGGAATATTAGCTATAAACTCAATTCCTTCTGGAGTATAATCTGATCCCCCAAGCCATAAATGTTCTTCTGGAAGCTCGATTTTAAGATTTGTACCCAAAGAATTTTTATATTCTAAATATTTGAAATTATTAGTGTTTAAAAAATCCATACTTGTCTTCAAATTGCTTTTATGAATTTCCCATGAAGCTACAGGGTCCACTGCATCAACTCTTACCGTCTTAAATATAGAATTCCAAAGGTTTTCCATTGCATCATCTCGCGATAATTCAGGGAAAACCTTTTTTGCCCAAGATATAGTTGGAATTGATGCTATACACCAAACGTTTTTATTGCTCATAAGTCTATCTCTGTATTCTTTTATTGCATTACTAGACGCTTTATTTGATTTTGACATTCTTTGCGGATTAACATCCTTCATAAGTTCAGGGTCTGAGGCTGAAATACTTAAAAAGGCAGCCCCCAACCGCGCATTAAATAAGTAAAAATCTCTCTGCCAATCTGGAAATTCATCAAAAACCTCTTCCGGAGCATTCATATATCTAATTTTTGAAGATAATTCATCCCTCCAATTTATAACTACATCCCTAGCACCTTCTGCATATGCAATTCTAGAAACAATTCTAGTAAAAGGAGCACATTCTATAGGTGAATTAATTACAAGTGTTTGATTCTTTTGAATATTAATTCCTGTCTTTACCAATAAAAGAGCATATTTCTCTAATAATTTATTATCCATATTTTTTAGTGATAAGTATATAATTAATACCCAAACTCACTAAATACTCACTTCCTTCCACAATTTATATATAGGCTAATTAATACATTAACTCTATTTATAATGTATTATTAATATAATACAAGAAAATTATACCATAAAAAATAAGTTATGAAAAATGTTAACTATATTATTTTTTCCTTTACTTTTTTATTTGCTCCAAGCACAATAATGTAGAAATCTATTTATCATTTTTGATAACCAATAATTTTCTGTGTTTTGGATATACTAAATTTAAAATATAAACCATTTTATTAACAAGGAGGATTTATAATGAAATCAAAAATTATATTATTAACATCGGCTCTATTAACTGTATTACTTGTAGGATGTGCTAAGCAACCTACAGCTCCAAAACAAACAACCCCACCTGAAACAACTCCAAACGTTGTAACTACAGCTTCAGTAGTAAATACTCCAGTTACTTTTGAAAAAGCTATAAGTGGCAAAGGTACATGGATTATTGCAATAACAAAGGATTTATCTATTGACAAAGCCCTTGTAGTTGATGGTGAGTATAAAAATGGTAAAAAAGATGCAAGTGGTAAAGATATCATACAACGTAAAGTAGCACTATACAGTCAAAATAAAGATAAAAAAGTAACTGCTAGATTCAAGTTGACTGCTCCTAAGTTAACTTTTAATAGCCCTATGGGTAGTATCGAACACGGTACCTTCAAAGGTGACCTTTATGTTTCAGCAAGAAACTTTCAGTTAAAAGATGCTACTGTTGATGGAAATGTATATTTCACAACTGCTGAGGCTAAATCCACATTTAAAATGGACTCTACAAGTAAAATTACTGGAAAGCAAGAATTAAAAATGTAGTACAAATGATATTTCTATTAAACCCATAAAAATTTTAATTTTTAAGGGTTTAATATTTTTCACTTTAAAGTATTCACTAATTTAGATCTGCTACTATATAATCTTAAAAATGTTAAAATAGCCCCAATTATACAAATAGAAGCTGCAGTTATATATACAATTTTCATGCCATAAATAAATGCATCATTTCGTCCTACTATGTAATTAGTTACATGATAACCAATTTTATGACTCATCCCATTATACAAAAGAGTTGTTGATAAAGCTATCCCACATACCATCCCTAAGTTTCTTACAAGTCCATTAATACTTCCTGCAATTCCAAGCTTATCTCTTGATACTGTAGACATTATCAAAGAATTATTAGGTGACTGAAACAACCCATTTCCAATTGACATAACTACTATAAAAAACACCATACTTATTAGACTAGTCTGCTCATTTAAAGTTGACATTAATAATAACCCTAAACTTGTAACCACAAGCCCTATAAAAGTTAGAATCTCGGAACCTATTTTATCTGACAAATGTCCACTTAGAGGTGCCACAACAGACAAAACCAAGGGAGAAATTATAAGTATTAATCCAGTGAATGCAGGTGAATACTTAAGCACATCCTGAAGATAAAAAGGTTGAATAATAATTGAACAAAATATCGATACAAAGGATATAAATCCGCAAAATATACTAAGTGAAAATAATTTATTTTCAAATATTTGTAGCTGCAACAAAGGATTTTTAAGTTTCTTTTCCACAATAATAAATGCAATGAAAGAAACAGTTGCTATTAAAAATGCTAGCAAAATTGTTGGCTGAGTAAATCCGATTTCTTGTCCCTTTCCTAGAGCTACAAATAAGGGAATTATAGCAAATGCAAACAATATCGCTCCAAGTCCATCCAATTTCACCTTTTCTGTTTTATGTGCTTTAGGAAGTATCTTTAATCCATAAAATAAAGTTATTATGCCTATTGGTATATTTATTAAAAATATATATTCCCAACTGCTAGCATCTACTATAAATCCTCCTAGTGCGGGTCCCACCATTGCTCCAAGCGCAACAAACGTTCCTGTAATTCCTAACGCTCTCCCTCTTTCATTTGCTGGAAACACCCCAGTGATGATTCCTTGACTGTTTGCCATAGTAGCTGCGGCTCCTATGGCCTGTATTACTCTAGCTATAATTAAAACTGATAGCGAACTTGTTATTCCACAAAATAAAGAACCTATAGTAAATATAGCTATTCCGAACTTGAATACCTTTGTTTTGCCAAGCATATCGCCCAATCTACCAAAAACTAATATAGCTGCTGAAATAACAATTAAATAACTTGTTACTACTAATTGAATACCTCCTGATGTTACGCCTAAAGATTTAGCCATTACAGGTAAAGCTACGTTTACTATGCTACTATCCAATGTACACATAAAGGTTACCATTACAACTATAAACAAAATCACCCATCTATTTTTATAATTACTATCTTTTACTGAATCCATTTCTTTCTCCTTTTATTTTATATTTTAATATTTTTTATATTATTTAATATCTTATTTAATGAGTCTATTGTAATAACCTTCTCAACATCACTTAAATCCCTTGTTATCAAATCAGCCAATTTATGAATCTTCTCCAGAATTTTTGGAATTATATCCTTAGCCTTTTCTGTTAAGTATAACTTATATGCGCGAGAATCAGTTTCATCCTTATTCCTATCTAAGTATCCAAGCTTTATAAGTCTTGTTATCGTCCTGGCTGACATTGCCTTATCGCAACCTATTTCTTCGCTTATTTTACTTTGACTAATACCCTCATTTCCCCTAAGTATAAGTAAATATGGATAAGACCCACTACTCAATTCATATTCTTTTAATACCTTATCCAAATAACTTTGCGTAATTCTGAAAATTCTACTATTAAGTTTAATAAAATACATTATACCTTCCTTCAAAAATAACACCTCCCTGTAAATAAACAGAATAAAAATTTATTATAGTAAAATTTTGTTGACTTGTCAACTATTAATTTAATTTACTCCTACAAAACCATTTAACAATACCTCATATTAGTTAAATATCTATAAATTTTTAAGCATAAGTCTTGTAATACCATTCTAAATGGAGCATATTATATTATATAAGTTATAATGTACAAGCAACAAATATTAAATGGAGGGGTCTGCATATGTTTGGTTTTATCCTTATTTTTTTTGCCAAAATAGTTGAGGTTTCCTTAACAACAATTAGAATAGTACTCATAACTCGAGGTGAAAAATTCTATGGTTCTATAATTGGTTTTTTCGAAGTACTTATATGGTTGTATGTAATTGGTACTATGCTTGTGGGAATAAATCAAGCACCTCTTAAAATGATTACTTATGCATCAGGATTCGCTTGTGGAAATTACATAGGTTGTATTTTAGAAGAAAAACTAGCACTAGGATTGATAACTATAAATGCAATAGTATCTGTTAAAGATGGCGAAGCATTAGCTAAAATACTTAGAGCTGAAAATGTAGGTGTTACTCTTATTGAAGCTGAAGGGTTAAAAGAAGAAAAAAAAATGCTTATATTACATGTTAAGAGAAAAAGAAAATGCGAAATATTACGGTTAATAGAAAATTCCCAAATAAATGCTGTAATTTCTCTAGCGGATACTAAAACTATATATGGTGGGTATGGTATTAGAAAATAAAATTATGCTATACTTATACCTAATAAGTTAATCGAATAAATTTTTTATGGAATAAGGAGTGTATAAAATGTGTGAAAGATCAAAGATGCTAAATGGGGAAATATATAATGCTTATGATAAAGACTTAGTACTACTAAGAAATAAAGCTAGGCATCTTACAAAATTATATAATAATACTGACCCAGAGGAAACTACCCAGAGAATAAATATTCTTAAGAAGCTATTTGGAAAAATAGGTGGAAATTTTGAAATAGAACCTCCATTCAATTGCGATTATGGAACTAATATTGAAATTGGGGAAAATTTCTATGCCAATTTTAATTTCTTAATCTTAGATGATGGCCTTGTAAAAATTGGAGATAATGCATTATTTGCTCCTAATGTTAGTATATATACAGCTACTCACCTAATAGATCCTACGTTAAGACCTAAAAATGCTGATTATACAAAAGCTGTAACTATAGGAAATAATGTATGGGTTGGTGGTGGTTCTATAATAAACCCTGGTATAACTATTGGGGATAATAGTGTAATAGGATCTGGTAGCGTGGTCACAAAGGATATTCCCGCAAATGTTGTCGCTGTTGGAAATCCATGTAGAATAATAAAACATATTAATATAAACATTTAAATATAGTTATTAAGATACTTAAAAAGCAAGGCAACCTACTGGATATATTTCTGTAGCTTGCCTTGCTTTATTTATAGCTTAATCTGTTGGATGATTAAATATCATACGATCATAAACGTGGTTAAACCCCATTTTACGATATAGATTTTTTGCACGTTTGTTATCAAGATCTACATGAAGTGATAAATTACCATCCGTTAATTCAATTGCACGCCCAATGAGTTCTGATGCAACGCCGCGCCCTTTGTTCCCTGATTTAACACCAATATATGCAAGATGATAAGTAGGAATAAACCGTTCAAATCCCATATTAACAATAATACAGATGCCTTGTTCTTCTCCATTTCGCTTAGCTATTAACAAAAATCCTTCTTTCATAGCTTTTTCTATAGCATCAAGCGTCTCCCCCACTGAATCATTATAATTTGATAACCAAGAACGCGTCATATCAAGTAAATCATCCTTGTTTTTATCATTAAAACTTTTTATCTCACAAACTTCTATTTCACTTCTTGCATCATTTAAAATAATCAAATGTTTCCCGCTTTTTAGTGATCCTTGTTGCGCTCTTTTGATAAACGCTGCCATTGCATAAGCTTCTTTTTTTGAAACAATAACACCCTCAAGTTCTCGAAGCATTGTAGCCGCATGCTTCAGATCATCCTCTTCTATGCTAATCATTTCAGCACTCGTCTCTCTGATAATTTTTATAATGACTTCAACCATCTCTGTATGTCTTCTTGTTATACACAAATCTGTTTTTTCATCGTTATCTTGATTGCTTTCCACTCGATCAATGTGCATTTTCTTAGTGTATTCATCAAGCATGTCCTGCCATAATGGCTTAGCACCACATATTAATTGAGGTAACTTTTCTAATTCTTCATGAACCCAACTGTTGATTAACCCACTATATACACTTGAAAGTGTATATCCTAGTCCTAATTGTACCGTAATGGTATCAACTTTAAAATCCATTCGTTCTATACACTCTTTAGTCATGTCCTCGAGCACTAAATGACTGATAATGTTATTTAAATTCCATTCACACATCAAGTACATATTGTTCTTTTTTGCTATATCCTTTAATTGTGAACGCGTAATAGTGTCTTTTTTATCTCGCAAATCTAATATGATGTTTTTGTCTAAACGTGATATTTTCCACTTTTCTTGTTTGAATAACGGAACCTTCACCTCAAGTTCATTTAACTTTGCAAATAATATTACTGATTGTATGTAGCATTCAGAACCATCAACTAAAATCTCCTGAAAACCAGTAGCAATAGCATCTTTTACTAAGACTTCTGAAATACGATCATATTTATGTCCTGATGGATTTGCTCCTTCCAGTTTTAAATAAATCTCTCCAAAACCTAATGCCTTCTCAATTTTTTTTGCCCTCATTAATGGTGTTCTTCCACTTTTTCGCATAATTGCTCCTTCAACACTTAATTTTAACTTAATATAAAAGCACTCTAACTTGTTTTAAACCATTCGAGTTAGAGTGCCCATTTCGTTATTCTATACTTATAATTATGTACATTATATCATTTTACATCTAAATATACAAACTAAATTTAAATTATTTTAAAAAAATGTTTTAAATTTTATCACTTGACATAAAAGCATTGAATTTTTTGTCGAATGATATATAATGATATTGTTAATGTGAATTAACTTTAAATACTCGAGATTTCATTTTACTAAATCGTTTACATTGAAAGGAGAAAAACATGTCAGAAAACGTAAAAAACACTAAACATTTAACATTGGTATCATTGGTCCTAATGATTTTTACTTCAGTTTATGGATTTAACAACATCCCAAGATCATTTTATAAAATGGGTTATGCCGCCATCCCTTGGTATATATTATCAGGAATAACATTCTTTATTCCTTTTGCTTTCATGATGGCTGAATTTGGTGCAGCTTTCAAAAATGAAAAAGGTGGAATTTACTCATGGATGGAAAAATCCGTAGGCGCTAAATTTGCTTTTATGGGAACATTCATGTGGTATGCATCTTATGTAGTTTGGATGGTTAACGTTGCATCAGGAGTTTGGGTTCCAATATCAAATGCAATATTTGGTAAAGATACAACACAAACTTGGGCCTTATTTGGAATTACTGGGCTAACCGGACCTAAAACCCTAGGACTACTTGGAATCCTTTGGATAATATTTGTTACCTTTATATCAACTAAGGGATTAGAAAAAATTAAGAAAGTAACTTCACTAGGCGGCACTGCAGTTGCAGCTTTAAACATAGTCTTATTTGTTGGCGCTTTACTAGTACTTATAGGAAATCATGGACATTTAGCTCAACCAGTAGTTGGACTTAGTTCATTCACGACTTCACCAAACCCTGCTTATACGGGAAATATGATTTCATCATTTGCATTCATCGTATTTGCTTTATTTGCTTATGGTGGTATAGAAGTTGTCGGTGGTCTAGTTGATGAAACAGAAAATGCGGAAAAGACATTCCCTAAAGGTGTTGTTATTTCAGCAGTTGTTATCTCCATTGGATACTCACTTGGAATATTCCTTGTTGGTATATTTACTAACTGGGCAAATGTTATGAATGACAAGAGTGTTCATTTAGGTAATGCTGGTTATGTAGTAATGGGTAACCTAGGATATGCTCTGGGTAAAGCATTCGGTGCAAGCGAAGCTATTTCACTAGCTATGGCACATGGAGTAGCCAGGTTTGTTGGTATCTCAATGTTCTTAGCTTTGGCAGGTGCATTCTTCACATTAATGTTTGCTCCATTAAAACAATTGATTGAAGGTACTCCACCTAAATTATGGCCTGGTAAAATGGCAGAAATGAAAAATGGAATGCCTCAAAGGGCTATGTGGATTCAAGCTGCAATAGTTTGTGTTATGATTGCTCTTGTATCCTTTGGTGGAGAGAATATGTCAAAATTCTTTGATGTGTTGGTAGCAATGACTAATGTAGCTATGACTCTTCCATACATGTTTATAGCGTTTGCTTTCGCGCCATTTAAGAAAAATAAAGATATCATTAAACCTTTTGAAATATTCAAAACTGACCGTAGCGCTTTAGTTTGGACAATAATAGTTATGTTCACTGTTGGCTTTGCTAACTTTTTCTCAATAATACAACCGGCACTCGAAGGAGATTTTAAAACAACAATTTGGAGTATAGCTGGACCAGTATTCTTTGCAGCAGTAGCATGGATAATGTATTTGGTATATGAGAAGAAGTATATAAATAACTTATAAAGTATACAATTGATAAATCACATTTTGAATATTTTATTATTAATTAATAAAATGATTTCTGCACTTTGCAGAAATCATTTTATTAAATCAACAAACTCACCATCTACAATATTTTTTAATAGATTCGCGTTAATTTCTACTTGAAATCCTATTTTTCCAGCACTTACGATTATCGTATCTATTTCAAGTGCACTTTTATCAATAAATGTTTTATACTGTTTCTTCATACCTATAGGAGAACACCCTCCTCTAATATATCCCGTATACTTTTGCAAATCTAATAAATCTAACATTTCTACTCTCTTCTCATTAGTTACTTTAGCCGCTTTCTTAAAGTCTATTTCTTCTCTAACCGGAATTACAATAATATAAATATCTTTGGATATTCCATGTGTAACTAAAGTTTTATAAACATATTTTTCTTCTCTACCTATTTTTTTAGCTACAGATATTCCATCTATTTTATTATCTTTAACATCATAAGTTATTATGTTATATGCTGCATTTCTTTTATCTAAAATTCTCATAGCATTTGTTTTTATCATTATATTCCTCTTTTCTTTATAATAATTTACAATAAAAAGTTAGTCACAACCACTTTTATTATATCCCCTTTTTCTCCGCTATGCACTATTTGAATAGTAGCATTCTATATACGTACTTATATTTTATTTTATTTTATTTTAAATACAAAGAGGCCGCTGAAAATATTTCAGCAGTTCTCTTCACTAGATAAAACTTAAGTTACTTTGTTATACCCAATTTCGTTTAGTATTTAATTCTAATATCCGTAAAAATTTCTTCCTCCAATTAAATTTCCGATAATCAATATTCTAGCTAAATCTTGAAGTGCACCTCCGCCGCCAAAGACTCTCATCCCCTCATCATTGCAATCATCGTCATCATCCTTATGATGTTCTTTATACTTATCAGCTATATCTTTACACATATGATGCATTTCATCTTTGCTAGGACAGTACATTATCCCATATTTTGCTACCATCCTATCGCAATGATGTTTTACCATAGGATGCATCCTGATATAAACCTTAGGGTACATACTTTTTAAATCTTCATCATTTTCCTTATACATTGGCATGTTCATCATTGGCATATTCTCCATTGGCATATCCATCATTGGCATATTCATCATTGGCATATTCATCATTGGCATATTCATCATAGGCATACAATGCCCAAGATTTTTACATTTTTTACAACGATAATCGTACATAAGTACCTCCAAAATAATATTTATACTTCATAATACTCTATTCTCATTCTTTCGTTACTATAATGTGTATTATTTTTATCTATTGACAAGATTCCCTAAAAGCCTTATCATACTTCTAAACTTTAATTTATTAACGAATTTATGGAAGAAGGTCTTTATATGAGTGTGGAAAGTGTTAAGAATTTTTTTATTGAACATGGACTTGAGGATCCAGTATTTAAGCTTGAAGAATGTGGTGCTACTGTTGACCTAGCTGCTAAAACCTTAGGTGTTGAACCAGAATTGATTGCTAAAACATTATCATTTCGTCTCAAAAACAGAGACATTCTTATTGTTACTAAAGGTGATGCCAGAATTGACAATAGAAAATATAAAGATGTCTTCAAAACAAAAGCCAAGATGCTAAACCATGATGAGGTTGCGGAAATAACAGGTCACCCTGTAGGTGGAGTATGCCCATTTGGATTAGTAAACCCCATTGATGTATATATAGATGTATCTCTTGAGAAATATGAGTATGTTTACCCAGCTGCTGGATCAGCATTTACAGCATTAAAAATCCAGCCTTCAGAAATGCAATCTCTAACACATGCTGAGTTTATTGATGTTTGCAAATAAGTTAAATTATTTTTAACTTGAATGATAAAAAAGTATTGACAATTACTTTTATGAGTAATATACTGAACACTAATAACTAAATACTACTTATCCAGAGCGGCAGAGGGACTGGCCCAATGATGCCCGACAACCAGCATTTTTAAAAGAATGCAATGGTGTCAATTCCATCAGATTATTTAATCTGAAAGATAAGGTGATAGCAAATTTTAATAAATAATTTTTATTGTTTAGTAAAATTAATAATGCTACTTTCCTTATAGGAGAGTTGCTTTTTTTTTTAATATGATTGTCGTATTAAATATATTAGTCCATTTTAATACCCTCCACAGCAAAAGAACTAATACATATTTTTTAGCATGCAAATTTATAACTTCTAAAAATAATAGATAAAAAAGGAGAAATTATTATGAGTGAGAGAAGATTAAGTTTTGAAACATTACAGGTACATGCAGGACAGGTTCCAGACCCTACTACAGGAGCGAGGGCTGTTCCTATTTATCAAACATCATCTTTTGTTTTTAAAAATGCAGATCACGCAGCAAACTTATTTCAATTAAAAGAACCAGGAAATGTCTATGCAAGAATTATGAACCCAACAACAGATGTTTTTGAAAAGAGAGTAGCTGCTCTTGAAGGTGGTGTGGCCGGACTTGCTACAGCTTCAGGAATGTCTGCAATATTCTATGCAATACTTAATGTAGCAAATTCAGGTGATGAAATAGTAGCTGCAAGTACTCTATATGGTGGTACATATGAATTGTTTAATGTGACAATTAGGAAACTTGGAATTAATGTAATATTCGTTGACCCAGATGATCCTGAAAACTTTAGAAAAGCTATAACTGATAAAACAAAAGCACTTTATGGAGAAACAATAGGAAATCCAAAAATAAACATTTTAGATATAGAAGCAGTAGCACATATTGCTCACGCTAATAAAATACCACTTATTATTGACAGTACCTTTGCAACTCCTTTCCTTTGTCGTCCAATTGAGTTTGGAGCAGACGTAGTTATCCATTCAGCAACAAAGTTCATTGGAGGACATGGAACTACAATTGGTGGCATTATAGTTGACGGAGGTAAATTTGATTGGAGGGCAAGTGGTAAATTTCCTGATTTTACAACGCCAGATAAAAGCTATAATGGACTAGTATATGCGGATCTAGGTGCCCCTGCATTTGCTTTAAAAGCTAGGGTTCAACTCTTGAGAAACACAGGAGCAACACTTAGCCCTCAGAGTGCATTTTTATTCCTTCAGGGACTCGAATCATTGTCTTTAAGGGTTGAAAGGCATGTTTCAAATGCTAGAGCCGTAGCTGAATTTTTAAGTAAACATCCACAAGTTTCATGGGTAAGTTATCCGGAACTTGAGGGAAGCAAATATAAAGAATTAGCTAAAAAATATCTACCAAAGGGAGCAGGATCAATATTCACTTTTGGAATAAAAGGTGGACTTGAGGCTGGAAAGAAATTTATAAACAGTGTAGAATTGTTCTCACTACTTGCAAATGTCGCAGATGCAAAGTCCCTAGTAATTCATCCATCAAGCACAACTCATGCAGAACTTAATGCAGAGGAGCAAAAGGCTGCTGGGGTTACACCAGATTTAATAAGACTCTCAATAGGCGTTGAAGGAATTGATGACATAATATACGATCTAAATCAAGGTCTAGAAAAATCTGTTAAATAGTTTCAATAAAAGCATCATCTAACCTGTTACTTTTTAGATGATACTGCACTACAAGGAGGATCTAAATGCCAATAAAAATACCTGATAATCTTCCAGCATTTAAAACTTTAGCAAAAGAAAATATTTTTACTATTACCGAAGATTGCGCATTTCATCAGGATATTCGTCCTTTGAAAATAGTGATCTTGAACCTGATGCCTACAAAAATTGACACTGAAACTCAACTTCTAAGACTTCTTGGAAACTCACCACTGCAAATTGATGTAGTGCTTCTTCACCCAAAAAGCCATGCAAGTAAAAATATATCTCAGGAGCATTTAATTAAATTTTATAATACTTTTGATGAAATAAAGGATTTAAAGTTTGATGGAATGATAATAACTGGGGCCCCAATTGAAAGTGTTCCTTTTGAAGAAGTAGATTACTGGGATGAACTAAAGAAAATTATGGAGTGGAGTGTACGAAATGTATACTCTACCTTGCATATTTGCTGGGGTGCTCAAGCAGGTCTCCATTATCATTACGGAATACAAAAACATAAGCTAGATAATAAACTGTTTGGGGTTTTTGAACATAAAATAACTAAGCAAAATGTCAAGCTCTTAAGCGGATTTGACGATGAATTTTACGTTCCCCATTCAAGGTACACAGAAATAAGAAGAGTTGATATTGATAAAATAGATGGACTTGAAATAATCTCAGAATCTGATGAATCTGGAATTTACATTGTATTTGCAAAAAAAGGACGCCAAATTTTTATAACCGGCCATTCAGAATATGATCCATTAACCTTAAAAAAAGAATACGACAGGGATATAGCAAATGGGATAAATATAGATGTTCCTCAAAATTATTATCCACAAGATGATCCAACTAAAACGCCTGTTGTAAAATGGAGAGGTCATTCAAGTTTACTTTTTTCAAATTGGTTAAATTATTATGTTTACCAAGAAACACCCTACAATTTAGTATATCTAGAATAACACTTAAAAGGCGGCTCCTATTAACTTAAGGAACCGCCTTAAACAATATAATTTATAATTTTAGAAACGGAAATCTCGCTTTCCGTCTTTAAGCTCTTTCAAATGCTCCACTGCAATTTCACGAACCTTTTCATTTTTGATATTAGGAATTTCATTTTTAATTAAAGCCTCTCCCTTTATCTTTGTATCTGGTGATGCATAATCCTCCAAATATTCTTTAAGTGTCATCAATGCATTCGGTTGACAGCAGTTTCCAATCTGACCTGCTTTTACAAGGCTCATAAAACGATCACCTGTACGTCCTTCTCTATAACAAGCTGTGCAAAAACTTGGAATATAACCGAGTCCTAATAACCAATTTACAATCTCATCCAATTTGCGGGTATCAGTTACTTCAAATTGCTTTGAATTATCCTCTTCTGCTTCTGGCTCAGAATATCCCCCAACACTTGTACATGAGCCTCCACTTACCTGAGATATTCCCAGTTCTAGCACACGCTCGCGAGTTGTTTTTGATTCACGAGTCGACACGATCATGCCTGTGTATGGAACTGCAATACGAATAACAGCCACAATTTTCTCGAACATCTCATCAGAGATTGAATTTGAAAATGTATTAGGATCAATATCATCTGCAGGGCAAATTCGTGGAACACTAATTGTATGTGGACCCACGCCTTTAGCTGCCTCTAAATGTTCTGCATGCATGAGAAGTCCTACGAAGTCATAGCGATACATATTTAAACCGAATAAAACTCCCACACCCACATCATCAATTCCGCCCTCCATTGCACGATCCATGGCCTCAGTATGATATGCGTAGTTGTGTTTCGGTCCCGTTGGATGAAGTTCCTCATAGCTTTTTTTGTTATAGGTTTCTTGGAAAAGTATATATGTACCGATGCCCGCTTCCTTAAGCATATGATACTCTTCCACGGTTGTTGCAGCGATATTTACATTTACACGCCTTATATCCCCATTTTTATGTTTAATACTATAAATTGTCTTAATACTTTCCAGAATATATTCAATCGGATTGTTAATAGGGTCTTCTCCTGATTCTAAAGCCAACCTCTTGTGCCCCATATCCTGAAGTGCTACAACCTCTCGTGCTATTTCTTCTTGCGTTAGCTTTTTACGAGATATTGTTTTATTTTTAGAGTGATAAGGGCAATAAACGCAACCATTTACGCAATAATTTGAAAGATACAGTGGAGCGAACATTACAATGCGGTTACCATAAAAACTTTGCTTTATTTCTTTTGCGAGTTTGAACATTTTTTCTTTTTCATCTTCCAAATCACATTCTAAAAGTACAGCCGCCTCCCGATGAGTTAATCCTTTACAG